>Ga0307515_10003580_pt1 | contig 32641 bp, 31 predicted proteins | sample 17_EM_MG_FD_194513 | JGI IMG/M metagenome (GOLD analysis project Ga0307515, IMG submission 194513) | Populus trichocarpa ectomycorrhiza microbial communities from riparian zone in the Pacific Northwest, United States - 17_EM | ecosystem: Host-associated > Plants > Roots > Unclassified | place... | reverse complement strand
GGCTCGGGGAGACGGCCGCCGACCGCTTCCTGCCGGTCTTCGTGGGAGAGGGCACGGCGCTCTTCCTCGGCTTGGCCGAGGCGGACGCGGAGGAACTCGCCTTTGTGGAGGCGGTTGTTGACGGTACGTCAGGCAGGGGCACCAGCAGCGTGGCCCCGCTCGCGTCGGGCCGCGCCGCGTTCGCGCCGCGCTCGTCGTCCAGCGCCTTGATCATCCCGGTCACCGTGCCGACCGCGACCACGACCGACGCGGCCACCACCAGCACGCCGCGCCGGGCGGCCCGCCCCCGCCGCCGGCCACGCGAACCCGACACACTGCCCCCTCGCGCCGAGCCCGTTCCCCCGTTCTGGGGAAGTGTCGGGCCCGGCGGCACCTCGGCCAGCCTAGGGCTGGGACGCTGCCCCCATGGGGCAATTGGCACACTTCACCACACCCGTGGACAAGGTCGTCTCCCGGCTGCGCGCGCTCGACGAGGAACTGCCGGCCCGGGACGGGATCGCGGTCTTCAACCGCGTCTACCTCGCCGTCACGGAGGCGGTCGACCGGAGCGTCGACGCCGGGCGGTTCGCCGACGCGCGGGCCGCGATCACGCTGGACGTACGGTTCGCGGAGCGGTACCTCGCGGCCGTGGACGCGGCGGCCAACGGGCGCCGCCCGCCCGCCTGTTGGCGACCGCTGTTCCAGCTCCGGCGCCATCCCGGCGTACGTCCGCTGCAGTTCGCCCTGTCCGGCATCAATGCGCACATCGGCCACGATCTCGCGCTCGCCGTCGTGGACGCCTGTCGTACGCTCGACTGCGAACCGGCCGAGCTGGAGGACGAGTTCGACCGCGTGGGCGATCTCCTCGTCTCGCTGGAGGAGCGCATCCGCGAGGAGCTGATGCCCGGGCCCGATCTGTTCCAGATCGCCGATCCGCTCACGCATCTGCTCGGCTCATGGAGTCTGGAGCGGGCCCGCGAGGCCACCTGGACGGCGGCGCGGGCACTGTGGGCGTTGCGCGGACTGCCCGATGTGGCCGAGGAGTTCACCGAGCGGCTGGACGCGGCGGTGGGGCTCGCGGGCCGCATGATGCTCACGCCGTTGCCCGACTGATCCGGTCAACTACCGCACACCAGTTGCCAGTTGTACGTTCGGTGACAGGACGGACCACTGCGAACCTCGAGTGAAGGAGTACAGAGCATGACGACCTCTCTCGGACTCGGCCTCCCCCAGATGCGCTGGTACGACCTCGGCAAGGACGTGGCCGATGTGGCCCGCGCCTCCGAACGGATCGGCTACGAGAGCCTGTGGGTGTCCGAGCGCGCCCTGTTCCCCGAACCCGCCGCCCAGGGCCTGTACGGCATGCAGGGCGTGCCCTGGCCCGATCACTACCGGAGCATGGCCGAGCCGTTGGTCGTCCTCACGCTCGCCGCCACCGCGACCGAGCGGGCCCGTCTGGGCACCAGTGTGCTGGTGGCGCCCCTGCACGTGCCGTTCCAACTGGCCAAGTCCCTCGCCACGTTGGACGCGGCGAGCGGCGGCCGGGTGGTCGCGGGGCTCGGAACGGGCTGGTCCTACGAGGAGTACGCGGCCTCGTCGGTACGGCCGTTCGAGGAGCGCGGCCAGGCCCTGGACGAGCAGATCGCGGTGTGCCGGGCCGTGTGGGGCCCCGACCCGGTGTCGTACGAGGGCTCGTTGACGCGGATCGCGTCGGCGGTCGTCGGGCCCAAGCCCGCTCGGCCCATCCCGATCCTCCTCCCGGCGACCAGCGGGAAGGCCCGACGGCGCCTCGTCGATCACGCCGACGGGTGGATACCGGTCGGCGTGGGCGCCGAGGAGGTCGCCGCCCAGTGGCGCGAGCTGCGGGACGTGGCCGCCGAGCGTGGCCGCACGGAACCGATCCCGAGCGTGCTGCGCGCCAACGCGCGCTACAGCGCCAAGCCCTACGACGGCCCCGACCGGCCCCCTTTCCACGGCAGCGTCGACCAGATCGTCGAGGACCTCGCCGCCCATGCCGCGATCGGCCTGGACGAGATCCTCGTCGACCTGCAGACCCGCACCCGGGACGCCCAGGAGCTCAAGGCCGTCGCCGCCGAGGTGTACGAGAAGGCGCGGGCGGCCGGGGTCTGAGGAACTCCGGCCGGTTCACCTCCGGCCGGCTGAACTCCCCTCAGTCCTCCGGGAGTTCGACCGGGGCGATGTCGTCGTAGACGTCCCCCGGCCCGGGGTTGGTCGGGTCGGTCGTGCCGCCGAGTTGGTGCATGACGCCCCAGACCGCGTTCAGCGCGGTCTGGACGGCGCCCTCGGCCCAGCCCGCGGTCCAGGAGATGTCGTCGCCGGCGAGGAAGACGCCCCGCTTGTCCTCGGGCAGCCGGTCCTGCATGAAGTGGGTGAACAGGCGCCGCTGGTAGCGGTAGTGGCCGGGCAGGTTGGCCTTGAACGCGCCCATGAAATAAGGCTCGTTCTCCCAGGAGACGGTCACCGGGCTGCCGATGACGTGCTTCCTGATGTCGACCTTCGGGTAGATCTCGCCGAGCGACTTCAGCATGACCTCCATCCGCTCGTTCGCGGACAGCGGCAGCCACTTGAGGCTGTCGTCGCACCAGGTGTACGAGAGGCAGATGACGGCGGGCTTGTCCGGGCCGTCGTCGAGGAGGTAAGTCCCGCGCGTCATACGGTCGGTGAGGGTCATCGACATGACGTCCCGGCCGGTCGGATTTCCCCTGTCGTCGACGGCCTTGTCGAGCCAGAACGGCCGGTCGACGGGAACGAACAGCTTCGAGGACTCCATGTAGTGGGTGCGCTCGATCGCCGTCCAGTGGTCGATCGGGAAGAGCGAGTCGTCGCAGGCGATCTTCGAGAGCAGCATCCAGGACTGGGCGGTGAAGATCGCCGCCTGATAGGTACGGATGTCGGCGTTCGCGTCCGTCACCGTGATGCCGTTGCCGGCCGTGCGGTGCAGCCGGGTCACGGCGGGGCGGGGTGCGCCGCCCGCGTGAAGGGAGGCCAGCGAGGTGCCGTAGGGCCAGTGGACGATCTTCTGCGGCTCGCGGTCCCAGAGGCGGAGCGGGAGCTGCTGGGAGCCGCCGACGATGCCGCGGTGGTGGTCGTCGGCCTCGGTGTAGACGACGCGCAGGATTTCGAGGATCGAGTTCGGGAAGTCGGTGTCCCAGCCGCCGGTGCCGAAGCCGACCTGGCCGAAGATCTCGCGGTGCCGGAAGGACTTGAAGGATTCCGAGTCGCAGAGGAAGCCGTAGAAGGTCTGGTTGTCGAGTTTCTCGACGAGCTTCGACCAGATCGCGCGGATGCGCGGGACGTCGCGTTCGCGCAGGGCGCGGTTCATGTCGGAGAAGTCGGCGCCCTCTTCGAGGCAGGCGTTCCAGGCGTGCATGACGTCGCGGTAGACCTGCGGGAGGTCGTCGACGGTGGTCGCGTAGTGCGACTCGCCCTTGAGGTCGACGACCGTCGAAGGGGTCGCCTCCGCAAGGGGGTTGGGGAACGGCCGGGTCTCAAGTCCCACCAGGTCGATGTAGTGCTGGAGGGCGGTGGAGGAGGGCGGGAAGCGCATCGCGCCCATCTCGGCGGTGAGGGAGGGATCGCACCCGTCGAAGCCGACGGTCCGCAACCGTCCCCCGATCTGGTCGGCCTCGTAGACGACGGGCTTGAGGCCCATCTTCATCAGCTCGTAGGCGGCCACGATGCCGGACAACCCGCCGCCGATCACCGCGACTTCGGTGCCGTGCTCGGTCGCGGGTATCTGGCCGAGGCCCGCCGGGTGGGCGAGGAAGTCGTCGTACGCGTACGGGAAGTCCGGCCCGAACATGGTGATCGGCGGCTGCCGCTCGTCGGCGTGCTGGACGGCGTTGGGCACCGTGGACGTCATGGGGTACGGACTCCTAGCGGAACAAGAACAAGTGCAAGTGCGGGAACAGCAGGGGGGATTCAGGCCAGGGACCCGTAGAGGCCGGGACGACGGTCCGTCAGATACGGGTTCGCCGCACGGGAGTTGGCGAGGAACTCGGGGTCCAGGTCCGAGAGGAGGAGTTCCTCGCCGCGGCCGGCGCGGGTGCGGGCGACTCCGTCGGGGCCGGCGAGGGTGGAGAGGCCGAAGAAGTCGAACTCCCCTTCCTGGCCGATGCGGTTGATGTACGCCACGTACATCTGGTTCTCCCAGGCGCGCACCGGGACCAGGGACTCGGCGACGAACTGGAACGGGTGCATGTTCGCCGTCGGGACGAGGAGCAGGTCGGTGCCGGCGAGGGCGTGCGCGCGGACGGGCTCCGGGAACTCGACGTCGTAGCAGATCATCAGCCCGACGGTCAGGCCGTCCAACTCGGCCTGGACGACCGGCTGTTCGCCCGGTGTGAAGTGGGCGCGCTCGAAGTCGCCGAAGAGGTGGGTCTTGCGGTAGTTGGCGAGGCGGGTGCCGTCGGCGGAGATGAGCTGGGCCGAGTTGTACACGGCGTCGCCGTCGCGCTCGGGGTAGCCATAGGCGATCGCGAGGCCGTGGCGGCCGGCGATGTCGGCGATCGTGTCCGCGGAGTCGCCGTCGGCGGGTTCGGCGAGGCGGCCGATGTCGTCGCCGATCGCGTATCCGGTGAGGAACATCTCCGGCGCGGCGAGCAGCCCGGCACCGCCGGCCGCGGCCCGGCCCGCGGCCTCGTCGAGGACCTTGAGGTTCTCGACGAGGGAGCCGGGGCGGCCGGAGCTCTGGAGGAGGGCGGTGCGCATGTGTGTTCCTCACCGGTACGAAAAGGTTGAAGAGCCACCTACCGGGGCCCACCTAGACGGTACGGCCGAGGGGCTGGGCCGGACAAGAAGGAGCCGTTGCGCGCCGGTGAGCGGTTTGTTGCGTGCGGGTGGGACGGGGCGGCGATTCGTTGCGTGCCTGGTGGGTGCGGGTCGTTCGGTTGCGGCGAACCGACTGTCAGACCCCGGGCGTAGGTTTCCGTCCATGAATCCTGACCTGATCAACCGGCTCACTCCCTTCCGCGAGGAAGCACTGGGGCGCGGGATACCGCTCGAGGACGTCGAGCGGTGGATCGCCACCGCACGTCCGTCCGCGACCCTCGTCACGCGCGGGGACGGGCCGGTCGTCGGCAGGTTCGGCGGACCGCTGCTGCTGCCCGCCGACGCGCCCGACCCCTGGTACCCGTTACTCGCCACCCTCGACTGCGCGGCCCTGCCCGAGGAGACGACGGGCCTTCAACTGCCCTCTGATGGACGCCTGTTGTTCTTCGGCTTCCCCGAGATGACGTACTACGGCAGTACGGCCGGTGAGGTCGTGCACATCCCCGAGGGGACACCCGTCGAGGAGCGGAACACGAAGTACCCCTGCGTCTACGGCGAGGAGGGGGACACGTTCTTCGACGGCGCGACGCTCGCCGTCTACGAGCAGTTCCCGCAGCAGGAACTGCGGCTGGCGCCCGACGTCTCCCTGCCGCACCACTTCCTGGCCCCGTCCCCGGAGGGCGGCGACGAGACCGTCACGCTCCCCGGCCATCCCCACGCCTGGGACCTGGCCGAGGCCTGGGACGAGACGTACGGCGGCATCGTCGTCGACGGACCGCTGCACATCGGCGGGTACGCGTCCCACGAGTGCACGGAGACGGACCCCGTCACGGACGCGGCGGCGGAGGCGGAACGGGCGCGCCGACACGAGGCCGAGGCGACGCCCGGGTCCGCCGACGCCACGGAACTGCCCGCCCCCGAGGAGTGGACCCTGCTCGCCCAGTGGGACATCGGTCTCAACGGGCGGGAGGGCTCCACCTTGCACTGGGTGATCCCGAAGCAGGATCTGGCCGAGCGCCGCTTCGACCGGGCGCACGTGTCGTTCTTCTGGAACCCTTGATGGTGCCTCCGCTGGAAGGCCCGTGCGTCGGCTGCGGGTCCGTTGTGGCTGGTCGCGCCCACGCGGCGGAGCCGCACATCGACACAGCCCCGCGCCCCTTTGGGGCGCGCTGCCGGACCGCTTGTGTCACTCAACCGCGGGGCACCGCGAACACCGTAAGGACGGCCGCGTGGTCCGACGGCCAGCAGTTGGCGGCCACGTCCGGCCAGGGGCTAGGCGTGCCGACCACAAACGTCCGGGAGTCGAGCACGGTCAGCCCCCGGTGCAGGACGTAGTCGATACGGTCCTGCGGTTCGGCGCGCCCACTGCCGTCCTCGTTCACGGGGTGGATCGGCGACCAGGTGTGCCCGGGGTCCGCGGCCGGGTCCGGGTGGACCTCCCGGTACGAGTCGCGCAACCCCGCGTCCGCCGCCGCCTTCGTCACCGGCCACTCCACGTCCGGCCAGTCCAGGTGCGAGGGGCTGTTGAAGTCACCGACCAGGACAACGGGGACGGCGTCCGCGGCCACCTCCGCGATCCGGCCGAGGGCATCCCGCATCTGGGCGAGCCGGACGTCCTCGTGGGCGATCAGGTCGGCGGCCGGGAGCCCGTCGTAGGCGGATTCGTAGGGGCCGTAGGGCGTGCAGTCGAGGTGGCAGGTCCACAGGTCGATCTCGCGGCCTTCGGATACGGCGATCCGTACGCCCGCCGCTCCGTAGAAGCCGACGTCCGGGTCGTCGAAGCGGGCGGTGATCGGGTGGCGGCTGATCACACCGAGGTTCTCGCCGGCGCGGTGGTGGTGCCAGCCGAGCGCCTCGGCGAGTTCCTCGGCGGCGGTACCGCCGGTCTCCTGGAGGCCGACCACGTCCGCGCCGGTCTCCGTGATCGCCTTGAGCTGCTTGGTCCGGTGGTCGTCGACTTTGCTGCCGCCGAGCCAGAGGTTCCAGGTCAACACGCGTAGCTCGTACGGCGATTCGTGCGTCACCATCGCGCGCAGGGCCGCCGGGGTGACCCCGACGAGGCTCTCCCGCACCGTCCGGCCGGGGGCCGCGTCGATCGGGGCCAGCGACGGTACGGCGAGGACCGCGCAGCCGGCCGCCTCGGCGGAGCTGACGCCGGTCTGGGTGTCCTCCACGGCCACACAGGCCGCCGGGTCGACGCCGAGGGCGCGGCAGGCGGCGAGGTAGGGATCGGGGGCGGGCTTGGTGGGCCCGGTGTCGTCGGCGGTGACGGAGACCGCGAAGCGGCTCGCGCCGAGGGCGTCCAGGACGGTGTCGGCGACCGCGCGGGGGGACGCGGTGACCAGGGCCGTGGGGACGCCGTCGCGGGCGAGGGCGTCGAGGAGGTCGAGCGCGCCGGGGCGGGGCACGATGCCGGTGCGGACGCGGGCGGCGAACTCCCGGTGCAGTGCGCCCGCGAGGTCCGCCGCCGGGGCGCCCGTGGCCCGGGCGAGCCAGTCGGCGGTGTGCTCGACCGGGCGGCCGAGCACCTCCGGCTGGTCCGCGTCCGTCAGGGTTCTGCCCGCGACCTGCTCGACCGCCTCCCACCACAGCCGCTCGGTGTCGACGAGCGTTCCGTCCATGTCGAACAGGACGGCCTGGAGCGGGAGTTGGGCGTGGGGGGTCACGTTTCTCTCTTTCACTGCGGGTGCGCTACGGGCGATTGGGCCCTACGGGTTGATGCGGTCTGCCACGAGTACCGGCCGTTCCGGCAGCGACACCTTTACGGCGACTCCGGCGCCCAGGGTGGTGGCCTCGTGCGTGGGCAGGTCGGCCTTGACCTCGGTGCCGTCGCCGAGCAGCACGCTGACGCGGACGACCGCGCCGAGGAACGCGGTGCCGACGACACGCGCGTCACCGGCCTCGTCGGCGTGCACGTCGATCGCCTCGGGCCGTACCAGCACGTCGACTTCGGGTCCTGCCGGTGCCTCACCGCCGACGGGCAGCCGCTGGCCGAGCACCTCCACGACCCCGTCCGAGAGGTGCCCCGGGAGGCGGCTCATCGTGCCGACGAACTCGGCGACGAAGGCGGTCGTGGGCCGGCCGTACAACTCGGCCGGTGCGGCGCACTGTTCGAGCTTTCCGGCGCGCATCACGGCGACCCGGTCGGCTATGGACAGCGCCTCTTCCTGATCGTGCGTCACGAAGAGGGTGGTGATGCCGAGTTCCTGCTGGAGGCGGCGGATCTCCTCGCGCAGGGACAGCCGCACCTTGGCGTCGAGCGCCGACAGCGGTTCGTCCAGGAGGAGCACGCGCGGCTGAAGGGCGAGCGCGCGGGCCAGGGCGATGCGCTGCTGCTGGCCGCCGGAGAGCTGGTGCGGGAAGCTGTCGCCCTTGTCGCCGAGCCCGACAAGGTGGAGCAACTCGTTGGCGCGGAACCGCCGTTCGGCCTTGTTCACCTTGCGCATGCGCAGGCCGAAGGCGACGTTGTCGAGCGCGTTGAGATGCGGGAAGAGGCTGTACGACTGGAAGACCATCCCGGCGTCGCGGCGATGGGCGGGGACCTGGGTAACGTCCTTGCCGTCCACCAACACCTCGCCGGAGGTGGGGTGTTCGAAACCGGCGAGCATGCGCAGCGCGGTGGTCTTGCCGCAGCCGGAGGGGCCGAGCAGGGCCAGGAACTCGCCGGGCTGGACGGTCAGGTCGAGTCCGTCGAGGGCGACCGTGGGGCCGAACTCCCGGCGCAGGCCCCGGAATTCAACCGTGGCCGCGTTGTCCGTGGTGGTCTTCTCAAGCGTGGTGGCGGTCATGGTTCATCCCCGGGACGAAGCGGTTTTGTCACGTCCGCCGACACCGGCGAGCGTGAGGAGGAGTGCCCAGGTGACGACCAGGCTGAGCACGGAGACGGCGACGGAGAGCTGGGCGTTGGACCCGCCGACGCTGTAGATCCACACGGCGAAGGGCTGGAAGCCCAGGAGTTGGGCCACGGTGAACTCGCCGAGCACCAGCGCCAGCGTGAGGAAGGACGCGTTGAGCAACGCCCCGCGCAGATTGGGCAGTACGGTCCGCACCAGCGCCTGCGGCCAGTTCGCGCCGCAGCTGCGGGCGGCCTCGACAAGGGTCTTCACGTCGATGGCACGCAGCCCGGAGTCCAGCGCCCGGTACACGAACGGCAGCGCCATCACCACGTAGGCGAGGACGAGGATGAACGGGAAGCTCGGGTTCTGGATGGCGACGAACGTCTGGAACAGCGGGGTGCGGGACAGGTAGTCGGGGCCCCACTTGAGGACGGTGGCGATACCGGCGACGAACGCGATCGGCGGCACCACCAGCGGCAGCGAGCAGATCACCTCGACGACCGGACGCAGGCGGGGCGCGCCGAGCCGTAGCGCGACCATGGCGGGCACCATCAGGAGCAGCACTACGGCGATGGTGGCGGCGGCGAGTTCCAGCGAGAGCACCAGGCTGGAGGTGAAGCCGTCGGCGGAGACGATCTGGGTGTACGCGTCGAAGGTGACGCCCTCCCCCGGCACGTCGACCGTGAAGACCACGGACGCGGCGAGCGGGACCAGGAAGTACAGGGCGGCGAGGCCGAGGACGACCCACCGCCAGAGGTTCAGGCGTCCAGCCATCGCGCGCTCCGTCGTTGCAGGGGCAGGTACACGGCCATGACCAGGCCCGCGACCAGGACCATGTCGAGGCTCATCGCCAGCGCCACGTTCTCCTGGCCGACCAGCACGTTGCCGGAGATGGCGTCGGCGATCTGCAGGGTGATCAGCGGGATCGAACTGCCCACCATGGCCGCGGCGGTGGCGTACGCGGCGAACGCGCTGCCGAAGAGGAGGACGAATCCGCCGAGCAGGGAGGGCGCGAGGACCGGCAGGGCGACGTGGCGCCAGTACTGCACGCCGGTGGCGCCGTTGTTCTGGGCGGCCTCGCGCCACTGGGTACGCAGGCCCTCCAGGGCCGGGGTGATGGTGAGGACCATCAGCGGGATGAGGAAGTACAGGTAGACGAGGACCAGGCCCCAGAAGCTGTAGAGGTCCCAGCCCTTGTCCTTCAGGCCCAAGTGGGTCGTCAGGACACCGGCGTTGCCCAGCGTGGCGACGAACGCGAAGGCCAGCGGGACACCGCCGAAGTTGGCGAGGACGCCGGACGCGGTGAGGACGGCCTCGCGCAGCGCGCGGAAGCGGGAGGTGACGACGACCTGCGCGAGCGGCAGCCCGAGCAGGGTGCCGAGGGCGCCCGCGAGCGCGGACAGCTTGACGCTGCCGATCAGCGCGGTGAGGTAGGCGCCCTTGAGTGATTCGGTGAGGTTGGCGGTGCTGTACGAAGTGGCGCCCGTCGTCTGGTTCTTGACGGTGAAGGCGCCGTTCAGCATCGCGACGGCGGGCACCCCGAAGGCGACCCCGACGAACACGAGCAGCGGGACCACGGCGATCCAGCTGGGGACGCGGCGCCGCCGCTTCGAGGAAGCGGCGGCGACCACATCGGCCCGCGTGAGCGTGGCCGTCATCCGGAGACGGCCTTCGCCCAGCCCTGCGCGATGACCGTCTTGGCCTTGCTCTGCTGGGCCTCGGTCGGGAAGGACGGCGCGCCGGTGACCTGCGGGAGCTTGGCGGCGGCGGTCTTGTCGAGCGTGCCGGCCGACTCCATGGAGGTCATCAGCGCCGGACGCGCGTACCCCTTGAGCCACAGGTTCTGGCCCTCGGTGCTGTACAGGTACTCCTGCCACAGGCGGGCGGCCGCCGGGTGCGGGGCGTCCTTGTTGATGGCCTGCGAGTAGTACTGCGCGTACTGGCCGTCGCTCGGGATGGAGACCTTCCAGTCGACACCCTTGGACTTGAACTCGTCGGCGTAACCGGCGTTCAGGTAGTCCCAGTCGATGGAGATGGGCGTCTCGCCCTTCTCGACGGTGGCCGGGGTGGACTCGACGGGCGTGTAGTTGCCGTTCTTCTTCAGCTTGGCGAAGAAGTCCAGGCCGGGCTGGATGTCGTCGAAGGAGCCCTTGCTGGCGAGCGCCGCCGCGTACACACCGCCGAAGGCCGAACCCGACTTGGTGGGGTTGCCGTTGAGGGCGACCTGGCCCTTGTACTGCGGCTTCAGCAGGTCCGCGAAGGTGGTCGGACAGGTCTTCACGCGCTTGGCGTCGCAGCCGATGGAGATGTAGCCGCCGTAGTCGTTGAACCACTGCCCCTTCGGGTCCTTCTGGCCCTCGGGGATCTGGTCGAAGGAGGCGACCTTGTACGGCGCGAGCAGCCCCTGCTGGGCGGCGCTCAGCGCGAAGGAGGAGCCGAGGTCGAGGACGTCGGGAGCACGGTCCTGGCCCTTGCGGGAGGTCACGGCGTTGATCTCGTCCTGGCTGGAGCCGTCCGGGTTCTCGTCCGTGATCTTGATGCCGTACTTCTTGGTGAAGCCGTCGATGATGGCGCCGTAGTTGGCCCAGTCGCGGGGCACCGCGATGATGTGCAGCGTGCCCTCCTTCTTGGCCGCCTTCACCAGGGCGGCCATGCCGCCGAAGTCGGCGACGGAGGTGGCGGTGGCGGCGTTCTTGCCGTCGGCGGTGGTCGACGAGTTGGTGGGGGCGGCGCCGCAGGCGCTGAGGGCAAGCGCGGCGACGACGGCGAGGGATCCACCCAGGACGGCGTTTCTCGGCGGGGACACGGTCACGGTCTCTCCAGGGGTGCGCACGACGGTTTGAGCGGAGCGGAGAACTTGTCTGAACAAGTTGGCCTCAGTACGCCCGCCGATGGTGTCTTGTTCGTAAACATTGGCGAAACCGTGACCCCTTCTTCTCTGCACACTCCTGGCTGACACGGATCACCAAGGGAACTCGACTACGCTGCTCACGCTGTGCACAGTGGCCAATTCGGAGGGGAAGCATGACGGCGCGACACGAGGAGATCGCCGACGAGCTGCGCCAGGCCATCGACCGCGAGGAGTACACAGTCGGCAGCCGGCTGCCCGCGGAGACGGACCTCGCGGCGCAGTACGGCGTCTCACGCGGCACGGTCCGCCAGGCCGTCGCGGCCCTCACCGCCGAGGGGCTGATCGGCTCCCGCCAGGGCGCCCGCCGGGTGGTGCTGACCAGCCGCCGCAGCCAGAGCTTCGCGGAGCTGCGCAGCTTCGCCGAGTGGGCCCGCGCGATGGAGCGCGAGGCGACCGGACACGTGGTCACGCAGGAGTACCGCCCGGCCACCGCCGAGGACGCCGTACGACTCCAACTCACCGCGGGGACCTCCGTGTTGCACGTCCTGCGGGTGCGCGGTCTGGACGGCGAGCCGGTCCTCCTGGAGCGGACGGTGTACGCCGACTGGATCTCCCCCGCCGTCGAGGCGATCGAGCCGGAGTGCCCGTCGGTCACTCAACGCCTGTACGACGACACGGGGTTGGTCTTCGCCTACGGCGAGCACGTCATCGACGCGGTCGCCGCGGGCGCGCAGGACGCGGAGCTGCTGGGCATCCGGCGGACCAGTCCGCTGCTGCGGGTGCGCCGGGTGACAACGACCCGCGAGGGACGCCCAGTTGAGTGGTCGGACGACCGCTATCGCTCGGACGCGGTGAGCTTCAGCGTGCACAACTCGATAGGGAACAACGCGCTGGCGCGGAAGACGGCGGAGTGAGAGCCTCCGGCCGCGCTGTGGGACAGTCGTAGCAAGGGGGACGGGTCCGACGTCATGGAGGTCCTGATGGAGATTGCCGCGTTGCCCCGTGTCGGCGAACAGACCACGGTCGTCGCGGCGGAGCCCGACGCCGTGTGGCGCGGCCTGAGCCAGGTGATGGGCCACTCCTCCGCGCGGGCGACCCTGTACGCACACCTGGTCCGCGCCGCCGACCGCGAGACCTCTGGGCCCCGGCCCCTCGCCGAGGGTTCGACGTTCGCCGGTTTCCACGTGACCTCGGCGGTCCCGGGGCGCGAGCTGGTCGTCGAAGGCAGCCACCGCTTCTCGTCGTACGCCCTGATCTTCCACGTCGAGCCGACCGGCCCGGGGCGCTCGCTGCTGCGGGCCGAGACCCGGGCCGCCTTCCCCGGCCTGGCCGGGGGCCTCTACCGGCGGCTCGTCATCTCCAGTGGCGGGCACGTGATCGCCGTACGCCGGCTGCTGTCGGCGGTCCGCCGCCGGTCCGAGTAGCCCCCGCGGCTCAGGTCGGCGAGCCCGACGAGAAACGCCGGAGCAGCGGCGACAGCACCAGCACGGACTTGGTCCGCTCCACGAACGGCTCCCCCGCGATGCGCTCCAGGACCCGCTCGAAGTGGCGCATGTCGGCGGCGAAGACCTGGACGACCGCGTCCGCGTCGCCGGTGACCGTCGACGCGGCCACGACCTCCTGGTAACGCTCCAGGCCGCGCCGGATGGTGTCCGGGGAGGTGTTGTGGCGGCAGTAGATCTCGACGAACCCCTCGGTCTCCCAGCCGAGCGCCGACGGGTCCACCCGTACGGTGAAGCCGGTGATGGCGCCGGTGGCCCGCAGCCGGTCCACGCGCCGCTTCACGGCGGGCGCGGACAGACCGACGAGTTGCCCGATGTCCGCGAAGGAGCGGCGGGCGTCCTCGGCGAGGGCGTGCACGATGCGTTCGTCGAGTTCGTTCAGCACGGTGGATCGATCACTTCTCGGGTGGTGCGGGTGTTGCCAGTCGGGAGCGGCGGTGGCCGTATACGAAGTAGAACACGAGCCCGACGGCCATCCAGACTCCGAAGACCACCCAGGTGACGGCCGAGAGGCTGCCCATCATCCACACGCACAACCCGAAGCCCACGGCGGGCAGCACCGGCGACAGCGGTACGCGGAAGGTGCGGGACATGTCCGGGCGGGTCCGGCGCAGCACCACGACGGCGATGTTGACCAGCGCGAAGGCGAAGAGCGTGCCGATGCTGGTCGCGTCCGCGAGCTGCCCGAGCGGGATGGCGGCCGCGAGGACTCCGCAGAACAGAGACACGATGACGGTGTTGGCGCGCGGCGCTCCCGTCTTCGGGTGGACCTTGCCGAACACCTTGGGGACCAGCCCGTCCCGGGACATCGCGAAGAGGATGCGGGTCTGGCCGTAGAGCACGGTCAGGACGACGCTCGCGATGGCGATGACCGCGCAGCCGGCGAGGAGGGTGCCCCAGAAGGACTGGCCGGTCACGTCGCGCATGATCTGGGCGAGGGCGGCCTCGGAGTCGTTGAAGCGGCGCCAGGGCTTCGCGCCGACGGCGACGGCCGCGACGAGGACGTACAGCGCGGTCACGATGACGAGCGAGAGCATGATCGCGCGGGGCAGGTCGCGCTGGGCGTTCTTCGCCTCCTCGCCTGCCGTGGAGGCGGCGTCGAAGCCGATGTACGAGAAGAAGAGCGTGGCACCGGCCGCGCTGACGCCGGCCATGCCGAGCGGCATGAAGTGGTCGTAGTTGCCGGACTTGAAGCCCTGGATGCCGATCGCGCAGAACAGCACCAGCGCGGCGATCTTCACGCACACCATGACCGTGTTGGCCCGCGCGGACTCCCTGGCGCCGCCGAGCAGGAACGCCATCGCGAGGAGTACGACGATCAGCGCCGGGAGGTTGAAGATGCCGCCGTCGCCGGGCGGGGCGGACAGGGCGTCGGGGATCGTGACGCCGATGGTGCCGTCGAGCAGTTCGTTGAGGTACTCGCCCCAGCCGACGGCGACGGCGGCGACCGAGACGCCGTACTCCAGGACCAGACACCAGCCGCAGATCCAGGCGATCAGCTCGCCCATGGTGGCGTAGGCGTACGAGTACGAGGAACCGGCTACCGGGATGGTGCCCGCGAGTTCCGCGTAGGAGAGGGCCGAGAAGAGGGCGGTGAGGCCGGCGATCACGAAGGAGAGGGTGACGGCGGGGCCGGCCTTGGGGACGGCTTCGCCGAGGACGACGAAGATGCCGGTGCCGAGGGTGGCGCCGATGCTGATCATTGTCAGCTGCCAGAGCCCGAGCGAGCGGCGGAGTGAGCCGCCCTCGCCCTGGCCGCCCTCGGCGACCAGGAGTTCCACGGGTTTGCGGCGCATCAGACGCGCGCCGAGCCCCGGGGACGGTGGGGCGGCGGCCTGGCCTCGGTGGTGCTGGGGTGCGCCTTGGTCGAGCACGCGGGGGCTCCTTGTCGCTGCCGGTCGTGGCGGCAGGGACGGGCGGCACGGAGGGGGCCGCCGAGCGGGTGTCCTGCCGCGCGCTGGGTACAGCGCTTGACCCTACGAGGCCGCGCGTCCTGGTCGTAATGCGGCAACCTTGCGCGTCTTCGCAAGATCGTTGCGTTCGTGGGACGCGGGTGTTGATTCGTTGCGCGGTGGGGGTGGGGCGTTGCGCAACGCCTGACACGGCCCTCGTCAGGGTCTGGTTCAGCCCTCGTCCGGCTCCCCCGCGAGGGCCCGCGCCGCGGCCAGGTCCTCCTCGTCGAACCCGATCCGCCCGGGCTGCCCGAACACCTCCGCCTGCGCGTCGATCCATCGCGTGTGCGCCTCCCACGCGGCCTGCTTGCTCATGCCGAGCGCGGCCCCGATCTGCGTCCAGGAGGCACCGGCCTCGCGGGCCGCGCGGACGGTGAGCTGACGGCCGTAGGCGGCCTTGCGGGCGACGACCTCGCTCAGGGCGAGCAGCTCCAGCGTCTCGGTGCGGTCGAGCGCCTCGGCGTCGCTGCCGAAGCCGGCGAGGGACTCGCGGGTGCGGAGGTCGTCGAGGCGGGCGACGGCGGTGAGGAGGGTGTGCTCGGGTTCGATGCTCTGGGGTGTGGTCATGGCTTCAGCGTTACGTCAAGTCCGCTTGACGTCAAGAGAGCCTGACGGTAGCTCTTTGGTGAGGAAGGTGCAGGGGTCCACGCACTCGCGGATCACCCCGTCGCGGTCCTCGTACGACCACCGGTCCACGTAGTCCGTCAGACGCCGGTAGCCGAGCCGTGCGTAGCGGTCGGCGGCCCTCGGGTTGTCCGCCGCGACACCCAGGCCGAGGACCGTACGGCCGTGCTCCCGGGCCAGTTCCTCGGCACGCCGGATCAGCGCGCCGCCGATGCCGCGCGAGCGCAGCTCCGGGGGCCAGACGCCGAGACCGTTGAGCTCCGGGCAGCCGGGCAGGGCGGCCCGCACCTCCGGGGCCGCGCAGCCGTCCCAGATCACCTCCGCGTGCCCGACGGGCCGACCGTCGATCCAGGCGACCAGATAGGTACCCCCGCCCGTCCCCTGCCGCGCGAACCGCCGGGCATGGGACGAGACGGCCCCCGGCGAGCCGATGAACTCGTCCAGCAGCGCCACGTCGGCGGCCCGGCACACGGCGATCTCCATACGCCCGACGGTAGCCGCCGGAGACGCCGACAGCCCCTGAATATCCCGGGCGCCGGGACAACAGGGGCCGTACGGAAGGGAGTTGGTCGGCTCCGGTCCACCTGTAGAAAAGGGAGTCGGTCAGCTCCAGCTCGCGTGCAGTGGCTTGCCCTCCGCGTAGCCCGCCGCGCTCTGGATGCCGACGATCGCGCGCTCGGCGAACTCCTCCAGGGAGCCCGCGCCGGCGTACGTGCAGGAGGAGCGGACGCCCGCGATGATCGAGTCGATCAGGTCCTCGACGCCCGGGCGGGCCGGGTCGAGGTACATGCGGGAGGTGGAGATGCCCTCCTCGAACAGCGCCTTGCGGGCACGGTCGTAGGCCGATTCGTCCGACGTGCGGTTGCGCACCGCGCGGGCGGACGCCATGCCGAACGACTCCTTGTAGAGGCGGCCGTTGGCGTCCTGCTGGAGGTCGCCCGGGGACTCGTACGTGCCCGCGAACCACGAGCCGATCATGACGTTGGACGCGCCGGCCGCGAGGGCCATCGCGACGTCGCGCGGGTGACGGACACCGCCGTCGGCCCACACGTGCTTGCCGTACTTCTTCGCCTCGGCGGCGCACTCCATGACCGCCGAGAACTGCGGCCGGCCGACGCCGGTCATCATGCGGGTGGTGCACATCGCGCCGGGGCCGACGCCGACCTTGATGATGTCGGCGCCCGCGTCGATGAGGTCCTTGACGCCCTCGGCGGCGACGATGTTGCCGGCCACGATGGGGACCTGCGGATCGAGCGCCCGCACCTGCTTGATCGCGCTGATCATCGACTCCTGGTGGCCGTGGGCCGTGTCGATGACGAGCGTGTCCACGCCCGCGTCCAGCAGCTGCTTGGCCTTCTGCACGAAGTCGCCGTTGATGCCGACGGCGGCGGCGATACGCAGCTTGCCGTCCGCGTCGACGGCCGGCGAGTACAGCGTGGCGCGCAGGGCGCCCTTGCGGGTGAGGATGCCGGCGAGCTTGCCGTCCTTGTCGACGGCGGGCGCGTAGCGGCGATTGGCCGCGTCCAGCTTGTTGAACGCCTCGCGCGGGTCGATGTCCGCGTCGAGCAGCAGCAGGTCACGGGACATGACCTCGCCGAGCTGGGTGAAGCGGTCCACACCGGTCAGGTCGGCGTCGGTGACGACACCGACCGGGCGCTGGTCCTCGTCGACGACGACACCGGCGTTGTGCGCGCGCTTGGGCAGCAGGGCCAGCGCGTCGGCGACGGTCTGGTGCGGGGCCAGCCGGATCGGGGTGTCCAGCACGAGGTGGCGGCTCTTCACCCAGGACACGACCTCGGTGACGACCTCGATCGGGATGTCCTGCGGGATGACGACGAGGCCACCGCGCCGGGCCAGCGTCTCGGCCATGCGGCGCCCGGCGATGGCGGTCATGTTGGCGACGACCAGCGGGATGGTGGTGCCCGTGCCGTCCGGGGAGCTGAGGTCCACGCCCTGACGCGATCCGACCGCGCTGCGGCGCGGCACCATGAAGACGTCGTCGTACGTCAGGTCGTACGGGGGCTGGATGTCGTTGAGGAAACGCACGTGCTGCACATCCCAGTCGATCAGAGGTGGTCCCCGGACAGGTCAGCCAGGGGGAAGAGCACGTACTTCATTGTCCCATGTCGGGCGTAATGCCATGCCTCGGATCATCGTCCAGGCAGGTCGACGGCCCCTTGGAGGAATGCCCAGGAGAGCGTCTGGGATGCGTGCGCGGGCAACCTTCGGGGCAGCTCGCGCATCGAACGGGCATGGCTTCCCAGCGCATGATGTTCGGGGCGGCGCTCGCCGCCGTGGTGCTCGCCCTGGCGTCCGGCCCGGCCGCCGTGGCCGCCGATCCGTCTCGCCTTCCCACGAAGGTTCCTACGAAGGTTCCTACGAAGGCCCACACGACGATCAAGGCGGACAAGCAGATCGACGTGGGCTCGGCCGCGCAGTCGGTCCACGTGATCTGGAACTTCTCCGACCCCTCGGTGAACCTTCCCCCGCCCGCGGAGCAGACGCTCGTCATCGATGCCCGGGGCCTCGCGGGCGTCGCGCGCATCGCGGTCGCCGATCCGAGGTGCACCGCCCACGGGCAGGTCTTCTCCTGCGCCAACCAGAACACCGACCAGCTGACGAACCTGGACTTCACCGTGCGGGCGGACCCGGGCGCCGCCCTCGGCGCCACCGGCACCATGAAGTACACCGCCTCCGCCGGCCACGGGGCCCCCGGCACAGCGCGGGTGAAGGTGGTCGTCGGCGTCCCCGACCTGGTCGTCGGCAAGGTGCCGGACGTGACCCACGCCAGGATCGGCTCCCGGATCGACGTGCCGCTCTGGCTCCGCAACACCGGGGACCGGGCCACCGACCGGCGCATCGCGGTGCACTGGGTGGGGGCGGGAGGTCTGGTCTTCGACCGGAAGTTCTCCAACTGCGGCTACAGCGCCGGCACCGACCTCGCCGCACCCGACAGCCCGACCTCCGTCACCTGCGTCTTCCCGGCCCCCGTGGCCGCGGACGCCACCGTCGAGCTGAGCAGCCCGCTGACCGCCGCGATCGGCGCGCACGTCCTGACCGGCGAGATCAACTACACGGCCGAGCTGCTCCAGCCCGGCGCACGACCCGAGGACCGGCTCGACGCCGAACTCGAACCGGGCACCGGCCCGGCGCTCACCCTGGTGCCCGCGTCCGGAACGGAAGTGGGCTTCGAGAGCGGCGCCACGGGCCGCGTCGGCGTCCTCGCCGACAGCTCCGCGGATCTGGCGGCCACGGCCACGGCGAAGCCCGCCGCCGGTGCGGACGGATGGACGCTGAACCTCACCGTCGTCAACCACGGCCCGGCCGCCGTGTACGCGACCGGCAACGAGACCGACAACGAATACGTCGCCGAGGTCGACGTGGTCCTGCCCCGGCACACGGTCGCGACCGACTACGAGCACGCGGAGTCCGAGGACAGCGCGTACGGCCCCTGCTTCCTCTGGGTCAGCGACACCACGACGGCACCTTTCGAGGCGGGCCACCGGCACTACGTGTGCGTCGTGCCGTTCGGTATCGGGGCCGGCAAGAACGTGGAGTCCCTGTTGTCGGTGAAGGCGGACAAGAGCTACGACGGCGCCAAGGGCTCGGCGACCGTGCGCCCCGGCCCGGCCGGCATCGCCCTTCACGACCCGAACTCCGCCAACGACCACGTCACCTTCGCCTTCGCCTTCAGCACGTCGACGGCACCGCCCGGCGACACCGTCGCCGACACCGGCGCGGACCGCACGGCACTCATCGCCGCCGGGGCGACCGGGGCTGTCCTGCTGGGCGCCGCCGCCCTCGTCGTCCACCGCCGCCGCAGGCGTTCGCACTAGAACGAGGGATCAGTACAGGAACCGGTGCAGCGGAGCCGACTCGGTCAGCAGCATCGTGAGCCGGTGGGCGAGGCGCTGCCACGCCTCGTCCTGCGCGTAACTGAGCCTCACGTCCTCGCCGCCGCCCGCCTCGATCGCCGCGAAGAGTGTGGCCGTATCGGCGTCGGGGGTGAGGTCCACCAGGGACAGCACCCGTGCCAGCGCGCCGACCAGGCCGACGGCGGTCTTCTCGGGCGTGAGGACGGTGCCCCGGACGGTGGCCACGACACCCCAGGGGTCGGGCAGGTCCGGCGGTGCCACGAGCAGCCCGGACAGCTCGCGCAGCAGCGCGTACAGCAAGTCCGTGTCCTCCGTGGGCAGTTCGACGATGCGCAGGCCCTCGTGTTCCCAACGGCCGTTCGGCGACCACACCTTGGGCCCCTGCGCGACCGCGTCGGTCAGCAGCTCCCGCACCCGCGTGAAGACGGCGAGCCCGTCCGCGAACAGCGCGTGCCCGCTCGCTCCGCCCACGGACTCGGCCAGGGGCGCCAGCAAGTGCTCTTCCACCCGGTCGCACTGCGCTTCGAGGTCCGGGTCCACGACCACGAGACGAACCGACGTGCGCTGCTCCTGTTGCTCCATACCGAACACTCTGCCAGCCGCCTCGGACAATCGGGCTAGAGCTTGGTTCCGCCCAGCGCGAGCACGACCGAAAGCTCCGGCGTGTTGTCGACCGCGCCGCCGAAGACGTCGACGGCGGTCTCCCACTCGTCCGGCCGTGCCTTGGCGTACGGCTGCCAGTTCTGTACGACGACCAGCAGCCCCTGTTCCACCGCGCCCTCGGGCCACACGGTGTGGTCGCCGAGGCTGTCCGCGAGGGCGTCCCAGTTGCGGCCGAACCAGTCGGGCAGGGACAGCGCACGGGCGCAGCGGTCCATCAGGCCGGCCTTGTCCGTGACCCCGTCGAGGTCCAGCGTGACCGCGAGCTGTGTCATCTCAGTACCGTCCTGAACGACTTGTAGTGATCATCGGTGTAGTAGATCTCGCCGTCCTGCCCGGTGACAATGCGCCGGGCCCCGCGGTCGCGCGAGCCCGGCGTCCTGACGGTGTATTCGTGGTAGTAGCCGTGCTTTTGCTGGGGTAGCAGCTTCTCGTAGTTCCCGAAGACGACCCCGTCCTTGGCGTACGGGAAGGGGCCGCCCTTGTCGATGAGAGCGACGGTCTGCCGTGCCTCGGCGGGGAGTTGGGAGAGTGTGACGCTGGCCGTGTCGGTGGCTGTGGTGCCGGTGGTGGCCGTAGCGGAACAGCCGACCGGCAGCAGTACGGCCAGACAGACGAGAAGCACCCGGCAGGCGAGAAACACTCGGGGGACGAACCGCAGCAGCATGCGCCTGATGCTGCCACGGCCGTCCCCTTACGACCCGTTGTCAGGACCCGTCGGTGTGGGTTCAGATCCCGTGGGTGTCGGTTCAGATCCCGTCGGGGTCCGTCCGGCTGAGCGCCGACTTCGGCGGCGAACCGGCCGTCATCAGATAGTCCGCCGCCGCGGTGTCCGTCACCAGGCTGGTGACCAGACCCGACCGCAGCACCGCGTCGATCGCCGCCGCCTTCCGCTGTCCGCCCGCGATCGCGACGACCTCGGGGATACGGCGCAGCTGGTCCGCCTTGACGGTGATGCACCGCTCGCCCAGGTCCCGGCCGACCCGGCGGCCCTCGGCGTCGAAGAGGTGCGCGGACGTCTCGGCGGCGACACCGAAGGACGAGTAGTGCGCCCGCTCCTCGTCGCTGAGCATGTCGTAGACCGTCGAGATGCCCGGCTCCCAGGAGCCGATGGAGACGCAGGCGACCGTGACCTTGTCGAAGTACTCGAAGGCCCGGGCGATCCCCGTCTGGTGGCGCAACGCTTCTGCGGTGGCCGCGTCCGGCAGCAGCATCGGCGCGTAGATGGGGTGGGCGTCGCCGCCCGACACCTGCGCGGCCCGCCGTACGGCCTCGACCGAGCCGCGCTCCGCGGTCCCCGCGTCGTACACGCCCGTCAGCTGGACCACCGTGCAGGGCGGCAGCCGGTCGAGCGCCGCCGCCATGTGGATGGTGGACCGGCCCCAGGCCAGGCCGAGCACATCGCCCTCGTTGACCAGCTCGCCGAGCAGGTCGGCCGCGACCTCCCCGAGGTTCTCGGGGTCGGGCGACTCCTCGCTGACCTCGGCCGGGGACTCGACCACGACGGCGTGCCTCAGGCCGTACCGGGCACGCAGCGCGTCCGAGCGCTCCGCGTCCAGTTCGGCCGGTACTCGGATCTCGATCCGTACGAGATCCCGTTCGAGAGCGGTCTCCAGGACCCGGGCCACCTTGAAGCGGCTGACGCCGAACTCCTCCGCGATCTGGATCTTGGACTTGCCCTCGAGGTAGAAGCGGCGGGCCATGGCCGCCGCCTGCACCAGCTCTGCGGGTCCCATCCGCATGGCTGACCGGCCCGCCGACATACCCGACACGGCGATCTCCTCACTGCTGTTCACACTCTGGATTCGCCGTTCATCCTCGCAGATCCGGCGCACTTGATCAGCCTTGATGGCCGCCGTTCACATACCTGCCGCTCAGTGGTCGCACGCCCAGGATGCCTTGCCGGTGGCCCCCTCCGCCTGTGTGCGCAATGCACGTACCGCCGCGGCCGGGTCGGATGCCCCGTACACCGCCGAACCGGCGACGAACACGTCCGCGCCCGCGTCCGCGCAGCGCTCGATCGTCGAGGCCGAAACTCCCCCGTCGACCTGCAGCCACAGCTCCAGTCCGTGCTTCTTGATCAGCTCACGGGTGCGGCGGATCTTCGGCAGCATAATGTCGAGGAACGACTGGCCACCGAAGCCCGGCTCCACGGTCATGATCAGCAGCATGTCGAGTTCGGGGAGCAGATCCTCGTACGGCTCGATCGGCGTCGCGGGCTTCAGCGCCATGGACGCGCGCGCTCCCTTGGCCCGAATCTCGCGGGCGAGCCGTACCGGCGCACCGGCCGCCTCGACATGGAAGGTGACGGAGGAGGCACCCGCCTCGACGTACTGCGGCGCCCAGCGATCGGCGTCCTCGATCATCAGATGGCAGTCCAGCGGGGTGTCCGTCGCCCGGGCCAGCGACTCTACGACCGGTACGCCGAGCGTGAGGTTCGGGACGAAGTGGTTGTCCATGACGTCGACGTGGAGCCAATCGGCTCCCTCCACCGCCTTCGCCTCCTCGGCGAGGCGGGCGAAGTCTGCGGACAGGATGCTGGGGTTGATCTGGACGGCCATGCCCCAAGCCTGCCATGCCCTCCGGGGGTTGGCCGCATCGGTCCGTTGTGGATGCGGTGCCATTTCGGGTGCGGGTGCGTTGTGGCTGGGCGCGCCCCGCGGCGGAGCCGCAAATCGACACTGCCCCGCGCCCCTTACCCGGCGCTGTTCTGGACCGGGTGGAAACAGTGCGGTTCCGGTCAGTGGACCAGGGCGTGACCCGGCCTCCGCGCGGAGCCCATGCTCGGCGGCACGTCACGCGTCGTCACGGGGGAATGTGCAGTGAGTCGGACAGAGACAGAGTTGGTTGCGCTGCACGCACGGCATCTCAGCTCCGGGCGCGGGCGGCTGGCTGCGATGTTCGGGAACATCGTGGAGGAGTCCGCACGCGGGGCTGAGATCACCTCCACCGACGGCACGAACTACCTCAACTGCGGCGGCTACGGCGTGTTCTTCGTCGGGGCCGGGCATCCGCGGGTCGTCGCTGCGGTGCGGCGGCAGGCGGAGCGGCTGGCGTTGTCCACGCGGCTGTTCCTGGACCCCGTTTCGGGGCTCGCCGCCTCGGCTCTCGCCGGGGTCGCGCCTGCGGGCCTGGACCGGGTGCACTTCTCCGGTTCGGGTACCGAGGCCGTCGAAGCCGCCGTGAAGCTCGCCCGCGCGCACGGCAGGCGGCGGCTGATCTCGATGCGGGACGGCTATCACGGCAAGACCCTCGGGGCGCTGTCCCTGACCGCGAAGGCGCTCTACCAGGACCCGTTCCGGCCCCTGCTGCCGGACGTCCAGCATGTGCCGTTCGGCGACACCGACGCGCTGGCTGCCGTACTGGGTGATGGCGGCGCGGACGCCTGTGTGGTCGTGGAGCCGGTACAGAGCGAGGCCGGTGTGATCGTGCCGCCGCCCGGATATCTGGGGGCGGTCGCCGCACTGTGCCGGGAACACCGTGCCTTCCTGGTGGTCGACGAGGTGATGACCGGGCTGGGTCGGCTCGGCTCCTGGTGGGGCTGTGTCGCCGAGGGGGTACGGCCTGACGTGCTCGTGACGGGCAAGGCGCTCTCGGGCGGGGTGATGCCGGTGGCGGCCACGCTCGCGACCCAGGAGGCCTTCGAGCCGTTCGACAGTGACCCCTTCCTGCACACCTCCACCTACTCCGGCGCCCCGATCGCCATGGCCGCCGTCAGCGCGACCATCGGGGTCATCCGGGACGAGGGGCTGGTCGAACGCGCCGCCGCCATCGGCGCCCGGCTCCTTCCCGCGCTCCGGGCCGTCGCCGCCGACCGCGCTCCCGGCCTGGTCCGTGAGATCCGCGGTGCCGGGCTGCTGATCGGGATCGAGCTGGTGGACGCGGGGGCGGCCGGTGAGTTCCTGCTGGAGATGGTCGACCGCGGGGTCGTGGTCAACCACTCGCTCAACGCCCATCCAGTTGTCCGGCTGACCCCGCCCGCCGTGCTCTCCCCGGCGCAGGAGGCCCGGCTGCTGGAGGCCGTCGAGGGTGCCCTGACGGCGATGGCCAAGTCCCTGACCTGACCCGGCGAACCGACCCTGCGAACCGACCCGGCGGCCCGCACACGGCCACGAGGCTCCCGAAAGGCTGACGACATGCCTACGTACCCCGAGAACCCCAACAACCTTGAGATTACGGCGAGTTCACGCAACCCGACCGACCCACCGCACCCGGCACGCCCGGCACGCCCCCAGACCGTGTTACTCACCGGCGCCAGCGGCGTCCTCGGCACCGCCCTGCTGCCGTATCTGAGCCACCACCGCGTGATCGCGTTGACGCACCGCAGGCCCCTCTCCTCCGGCGCCGAGGTCCTGGCCGGCGACGTCACCCGGCCCCGGCTGGGCCTCGACGTCGCCTCCTACCGGCACCTGTGCGCACGTACGGACGCGGTGGTCCACGCCGCCGGCATGGTCGCCTTCGGTTCCGGCCGCGCCTCGATGCACGCGGTGAACGTCGAAGGGGCCGGGCGGGTCGCCCGGTTCGCGGCCGACGCCGGTGTTCCGATGATCCACGTCAGCACCGCGTACGTGGCCCGCTACCGGGAGATCCTGGCCGCCGGGGGCAACCGCGCCGAGCGGGCCGGGAACAGCCCCGCGGACTACGTGGCCTCCAAGACCGCCGGCGAGGAGGCGGTCGCGGCGGCCGGCGGCAAGGTGACCGTCGTACGCCCGTCGATCATCATCGGCGACTCCGTCACCGGGGAGATCGCCGAACCGCAGGGGCTGCACATCTTCGCCCAGCAGGTGCTCCGCAACCGCCTGCCCTTCGTGCCGAGCGACCCCGCGAGCTACGTCGACTTCGTACCGCAGGACGTCGTGGCCCGCGCGATCGTCTCCCTGCTGGACGACGGCGCACACCCCGCCGAGCACTGGCTCAGCGGCGGCGCCCACGCCCTGACCTGCGACCGGTTGGTCCAGGTGATCGTCGAGGAGGCGGCGGAGGCGGGCATCGCGGTCCGGCCGCTGCGGGTGCTGGCACCCGATGTCGTCGAACGGCTGGTCCGCCCGGCCTTCTTCGACGTGGTGCCCGAGTGGGCGCAGACCCGGTTGGACCGGCTGCTGGACATGTCGTCCGTCCTCTTCAACGAGAAGCCGCTGCCCAGTTCGCTCACTGACGTACCCGGTATCGGGGCCGCGGCCGGAGTGCGGGCCAACGAGGACGCCTGGCGGGCATCGGTAAGGCGTCTGATCGCCGACCGGCTCGGCGCCAGGGCGTCGGCGTGAGCGCCCGGGCGAAGGCGACAGCGGTCCCCCGTGGCTCCCGTGGCTCCCGTGGCTCCCGGAGCAATCCCGCAGATCGAGGAGGAGACGGCGATGTACTTTCTTGAACCCGAACGCGCGGTGCTGGACCGGTTCCTGCCCGGGCTGGACGAGCGGCTCGCCGAACTGCCGCAACGGGAACGGGAGCGCCCGGGCGGACCAGCGCTGCCCCTGTTCAAAGCCGCGGGCGGCCCCGCGCTGCTCGTGCCGGTGGAACACCGCGGTCTCGGCATCGGCGCCGAGGACGCCGTGTCGTTGCAGCGGGCGATCGGCGCGCGCAGCCCGTCGCTGGCGGTGGCCACCACCATGCACCACCTGTCGGTGGCTGGGCTGGTCCAGGCGTACGAGGTCGCGCACGGCATGGAGTGGATGCTGCTGGAGGCTGTCGCCGACCTACGGCTGCTGGTCGCCTCGGGGTTCGCCGAGGGCCGGTCGGGACAGTCGATCCTCGACTCCTCCATCAAGGCGCACCAGGACGGCGACGACGTGGTGCTCAACGGCGCAAAGAAGCCGTGCAGCCTGTCGGCCTCGATGGACCTGCTGAGCGTGTCGGTGACGCTCGACGACGGGCAGGGTCCGGAGCTGGCCGTGGCAGTGGTGCCTGCCGCGACACCCGGCGTCTCCGTGCACCCGTTCTGGGGAAGCTTCGTCCTGGCCGGCGCGGAGAGCGACGAGGTCCGGCTGCACGACGTCCACGTCCCGCCGGATCTCGTGGTCCGCACCGGGCTCGGCGAGGACCGCACGCTGGACCCGGTCCAGACCGTGGGCTTCGTGTGGTTCGAGCTGCTGATGGCCGCGTCGTATCTGGGGATGGCCAGCGCGCTGGCCGAGCGCGTACTGCTGGCGAAGCGGGCGAGCGCCGCCGAACGGGCCGCGATCCTGGTCGAGTTGGAGTCGGCCATGGGCGGCATCCGCGGTGCGGCGGCCGTGATGGACACGGGCCGGCCGCTCGGCCAGGACGACCTGCTCCGCGCACTGGTCAGCCGCTTCTCGACGCAGGACACCATCGACCGGGTCGTGCCCCGGTGCCTGGAGGCGCTGGGCGGCATGGCCTACGTCTCCACCGACGACACTGCGTATCTCTCGGCGTGCACGGCGGCCCTGAAGTTCCATCCGCCGTCGCGCAGATGGGCCGCGGAGGGCATGTGCGCGGCCTTCGCGGGCGGCCCGCTGGTGCTCGGCTGAGCACGCCCTCCGCGTACCCGATCCTCGCCTCCCGGACAGTCCAACACCCTTACGGAGACGCCCAGATGACCTGCCACGTACGGATCGAAGCGATCGTCCCGGACGGAGACGCCACCCATGTCTTCGACCGGGTCCAGGATTACGAGCGGTACACCGACTACACGGACACGGTCCGGTCCGTCACCGTGACGCCCGACGGGGCCGACGGGATCAACCGCACCGACCGGACCGACCGGACCGACGGAACCGACACCGTGGAGTCCGCCTGGGAGGTGCACTTCCGCAGCGGTCTGCTCCGGTGGACCGAACGGGACGTCATGGATCCCGTCGCCCGGCGCATCACCTTCGACCAACTCACCGGCGACTTCGCGAGTTTCGCGGGCACGTGGGACATCACCCAGGCCGGTACGGACGTGAGCGTCCTGTTCACGTGCGAGTTCGACCTGGGCATCCCCAGCCTGGAACCGATCATCAACCCGGTCGCGATGCGGGCCCTGGACGAGAGCATGGGCCTCATCCTGCGCGGCCTGCTGGGCGAGGACATACGGCTCACCGGCAGCCGACGCGACACGGCCGCCGCGATGCACTGAGCGTCGGCGAGGAGTCCTCCGTGGGCCTGCTCGACGCGCACCCAGCACTCCCCCAACCGCCGTACCACCACGCCTATTTGTGCGCCCGCCGTCCGACAACCATGAGGAGTCCCCGTGGACAAGCGCCGAACCGTCGTGCTCGACCCCTTCGGCAGGGCAGTCCCCGAAGAAGCCGCACGCCTCCGCGCCCTCGGCGCCCTCGTCCCCGTGGAACTCCCCGGCGGTGTCCCCGCCTGGGCCGTCACCCGGTACGACCTCCTGAAGTCACTGATGCTCGACCCCCGCGTCAGCCGCGACGCCCGCCGCCACTGGGCCCTGTACGACAAGGTCGCCGGCGAACCGGGCTGGGCCTGGCTCTACAGCTGGACCAGCATCGTCAACATGCTCAGCTCCTACGGCGAGGACCACACCCGCCTGCGGAAGCTCGTCGCCCCGAGTTTCACCCGGCACCGCACCGAGGCCATGCTCCCCCGGGTGCGGGAGATCACCGAGGGTCTGCTGGACGCGATGGCGGAGGTCCCGGCGGGCCAAGTCATCGATCTAAGGGCGGAGTTCGCGCATCCGCTGCCCATGCGGATGATCTGCGATCTGTTCGGCGTGCCCGAGCGGATGCGGGACGCGGTCGCGCGGCTCATCGAGGGAATCATGGACACCACCGGCACCCCGGAGCAGGCCGCGGACGTCCTCGAACAGATCGTGACAGTCCTGCCGGAGCTGATAGCGGAGAAGAGCGAGCACCCCGGCGACGACCTGACCACCGAGCTGATCACGGTCCGCGACCAGGGTGACCGGCTCTCCGAGGAGGAGTTGATCCACACCCTTCTCCTCGTCATCGGCGCCGGTTTCGAGACGACCGTCAACCTGATCGGCAACGCCGTGCACGCCCTGCTCCGCCACCCCGACCAGCTCAAGCAGGTGCTCGCCGGGCAGTTGACCTGGGACCTGGTGATCCAGGAAACGCTGCGCTGGGCCCCCTCCATCGCCAACGTGCCGTTGCGCTACGCGGTTTCCGACATCAAGACCCCCGACGGTACGACGATCCGCGCCGGGGAGGCCATCCTCACGACCATCGCCGCGGCGGGCCACGACCCGGAGCGCTTCGGCCCCGACGCCCACCTGTTCGACGTGGCCAGGAACGCGGACGGGCATCTCGCCCTGGGCATCGGCGTGCACCGCTGCGTCGGCGCCCCGCTGGCCCGCGTGGAGACGCTCGCCGCGCTGCCCGCGCTCTTCGCGCGCTTCCCGGGCATCTCCCTGGCCGTGGAGGACGACGACCTGGAACAGGTCCCCTCGTTCATCGCCCAGGGCTGGCGGGAACTGCCCGTCCGGCTCGCCCCCACAACTCCCGCCGCCTGACCCGGAGTCGTAGGAGTCGGGCACAACAGCAACCCCTCCCTCAGACCGCCCCGCTCGGCGATGCCCGACCCGAGGTGCGAGAATCCTGCACTTCACCGGCTTTCAGCAGCGGGCAGGGCACCTCAGCGCAGAGGGAGATGGCATGGGCTTGGGACAGCCGTTCGGCTCCTACCAGAACGAGATCTACCTGAACGGGCTCGGCGGCATCGTGCCGTCCTACCCCATGGCCTTCGCGGAGTTGGAGGACCGGGCGAGTTCCGCGCTGCCGCCCTCGGTGTGGTCGTACGTCGCGGGCGGCGCGGGCGACGAACGCACCCAGCGGGCCAACGTCACCGCCTTCGACCGCTGGGGCCTGGTCCCCCGCATGTTCGTCGGCGCGGCCGAACGCGACCTGTCCGTCGACCTGTTCGGGATGCGGTTGCCCTCTCCCGTCTTCATGGCTCCGATCGGCGTCATCGGCCTGTGCGCCCAGGACGGCCACGGCGACCTCGCGACCGCAAGAGCCGCCGCGCGCACCGGAGTTCCGATGGTCGCCTCCACGCTCACGGTCGACCCGCTGGAGGAGGTCGCGGGCGAGTTCGGGGACACCCCGGGCCTCTTCCAGCTCTACACGCCCACCGACCGCGACCTCGCCGCGAGCCTCGTCCACCGCGCGGAACAGGCGGGCTACAAGGGCATCGTGGTCACCCTGGACACCTGGGTCACCGGCTGGCGCCCCCGCGACCTGTCCACCGCCAACTTCCCCCAGCTGCGCGGCCATTGCCTCGCCAACTACACCAGCGACCCGGTCTTCCGCGCCCGCCTCGCCCGTACCCCGGAGGAGGACCCGCAGTCCGCGGTCCTGCTCTGGACCCAGCTCTTCGGCAACCCTCTCACCTGGGACGACCTCCCCTGGCTACGGTCCCTCACCGACCTCCCGCTGATCGTGAAGGGCATCTGCCACCCCGAGGACGTACGCCGCGCGAAGGACGGAGGTGTGGACGGCGTCTACTGCTCCAACCACGGCGGTCGCCAGGCCAACGGCGGCCTCCCCGCGCTGGACGCGCTGCCCGCCGTGGTCGAGGCGGCGGACGGCCTCCCGGTCCTGTTCGACTCCGGCATCCGCAGCGGCGCCGACATCGTCAAGGCCATCGCCCTGGGCGCCACCGCCGTAGGCATCGGCCGCCCGTACGCCTACGGCCTCGCCCTGGGCGGCACGGACGGCATCGTCCACGTGCTGCGCTCACTCCTGGCGGAGGCCGACCTGATCATGGCCGTGGACGGCTACCCGACGCTGCCCGACCTCACGCGGGAAGCCCTCCAGCGCGTCGTATGACAGACCCCTCAGCCGGTCCGGCGGATGAGCGCCAGATACATCGCGTCGGTCCCGTGCAGATGCGGCCACAGCTGTACGTCGGGACCCGCGCCGAGTTCCGGAACGTCCGGCAGGAGCGGGCGGGCGTCGATCAGTTCGGTCTGCGGGTACTGCTTGAGGATGTCGTCGACGACGGCCCGGGTCTCGGCGAGGTGCGGTGAACAGGTCGCGTAGCCGACGACACCGCCGACCCGCACGGATTCGAGCGCGGTGCCCAGCAGGTCGCGCTGGAGGGGCGCGAATCCTTCGAGGTCCTCGGGGCGGCGCCGCCAGCGGGCCTCGGGCCGCCGACGCAGGGCGCCGAGCCCGGTGCACGGCACGTCCATCAGGACGCGGTCGAAGCTGCCGGGACGCCACGGCGGCCTGGTCCCGTCGGCGGTGATGACCTGGTACGGACCGGGGTTCCCGGCGAGCGCCTTCGCCACCAGGCCCGCACGTTTCGGCTGCTTCTCGGAGGCGAGGAGCATCGCCCCGCGCTCGGCGGCCAGGGCGGCGAGGAGGGCGGCCTTGCCGCCGGGGCCCGCGCAGCCGTCGAGCCACTTCTCGTCCGGCCCGTCGAGGGGCGCGTTGGCGAGCGCGAGCGCGACCAGCTGACTGCCCTCGTCCTGCACCCCCGCCCGGCCCTCCTTCACGGCTTCTACGGCCCCGGGCTCGCCGCCCTCGCTGAGCCGCACGGCGTACGGCGACCAGCGCCCCGCCAGCGCGGCCTCCTCCCGGAGCAGTTCCTCGGTGGTGGAGCGGCCGGGGCGGGCGACCAGGGTCACCTCGGGCCGTTCGTTGTCGGCCGCCAACAGGCTCTCGATACCGGCGCGTCCGCCGCCGAGCGAGTCCCACAGCGCGGAGACGACCCAGCGCGGGTGCGAGTGCACGATCGCGAGGTTGTCCTCGGGGTCGTCGTCGTAGGGCGGCGCGACCCGCTCGATCCAGGTGTCGAGGTCGTCGCGCGCGACCTTGCGCAGCACGGCGTTGACGAACTTGGCCCGCCCGTCGCCGAGCACGACCCGGGCGAGTTCCACCGAGGCGGACACGGCCGCGTGGCTCGGGATCCGCGTCCCGAGCAGCTGGTGCACCCCGAGGCTGAGCACGTCCAGCACCGGCGGGTCGACCTCGCGCAGCGGCCGGTCGACGCAGGAGGCGATGATCGCGTCGTACGTCCCCTGCCGGCGCAGGGTGCCGTAGACCAGCTCGGTGGCGAGGGCCGCGTCCCGAGAGTCGAAATCGCCCTTCTCACGGGCCTTCCGCAACAGCGGCGGCAGCACGAGGTTGGCGTACGCGTCCCGCTCGTCCACGGCCCGCAGCGCCTCGAAGGCGAGGAAACGGACGGGGTCCTTCTGCGGCCGACGGTAGGGCTTGCCGGGCTTACTGGGTCGCGGGGACTGCTCGCTCACGAAAAAGGTGCTCCGGATTTCTGGCTGAGATGTACCCCCAGCCTACGTCGCACCACCCGGACCGCGCGCGGTCCGTCAGGCCCCCACGGTCCCGACGGTCCCGAGGCCCTCCCCCGCGCCGATCCGCGCCCCGCGCGCCCAGTCCGCCGCCCGCATCGGCTTCTTGCCCTGCGCCTGCACCCACAGCAGTTCGACGGCGTACGAACCGGTCCCCACGTACACGTTGTTCTTGCCGACGGCCAGCGCACCGGGCGCGAGGTCGGTCCGCTCGGGCACGGGCACCGCCTGGATGAGCTTGAGCCGCTCCCCCCGAAACACGGTCCAGGCCCCGGGCGCGGGCGTACATCCACGCACCACCCGGTCCACTCGCAGAGCAGGATCCGCCCATTTCACCTCCGCGTCCTCGACGTTGATCTTCGGGGCGAGGGTGATGCCCTCGTTCGGCTGCGGTACGGCCTTCAGGGTGCCGTCCTCGATGCCGTCCATGGTCGCGGCGAGCAGGCCCGAGCCGGCGAACGCTAGCCGGGTGAGCAGATCGCCGCTGGTGTCGGTGGGGCGGATCTCCTCGGTGACGGTGCCGTAGACGGGTCCGGAGTCCAGGCCCTCCTCGATCAGGAAGGTGGAGGCGCCGGTGATCTCGTCGCCGGACATGATCGAGTGCTGCACGGGGGCGGCGCCGCGCCAGGCGGGGAGCAGCGAGAAGTGCAGGTTGACCCAGCCGTGGGCGGGGATGTCGAGGGCGACACGGGGCAGCAGGGCGCCGTAGGCGACGACGGGACAGCAGTCGGGCGCGATCTCCCGCAGCCGCTCCAGGAACTCCGGATCACGCGGTTTGACGGGCTTCAGCACCTCGATGCCCGCCTCCTCGGCCCGCTCGGCGACGGGACTCGCCACCAGCCTGCGCCCACGCCCGGCCGGCGCGTCGGGCCGCGTGACGACGGCGGCCACCTCGTGCCGCCCGGAGGCGATCAGGGCGTCCAGGGCGGGAACGGCGACCTCGGGGGTACCGGCGAAGACGAGCTTCATGGGAGGGTTCGGGCCTCTCGGGCGGAGGTGGGCGGGCAGCGCACCAGTCTATGGCGCGTCCCGGCGCGCGCGCCCGGCGGCTCACACCCGTCAACTCACCGACGACTCCCGCAACTCCCCGGCGCCCGCAGCGCACACCGGTTCTGCGGGGGCGTACGCATATGCCCCTACGCCCCCTTCGCGTGACCAGCGGAGCGCACAGGCGTTGGTCAAGAAAGAGTTGACCTCCTTGGGCCGCATTCGCGCGGCCCGATCCTTTTCAACGCCGGTTCGAGAGGCTTGTTCATGGCCGACCACGCAACCCACGACGCCCAGGCTCGGGCCAGCCTGCACTTGCTGGTGCGGGACATCGAGCGGGTCCGCCGGCAGGTG
>Ga0307515_10003579_pt1 | contig 32644 bp, 31 predicted proteins | sample 17_EM_MG_FD_194513 | JGI IMG/M metagenome (GOLD analysis project Ga0307515, IMG submission 194513) | Populus trichocarpa ectomycorrhiza microbial communities from riparian zone in the Pacific Northwest, United States - 17_EM | ecosystem: Host-associated > Plants > Roots > Unclassified | place... | reverse complement strand
TAGCTAAACATAATGAAAGAGAGAAACATAAATAAACAAGATAAGAACATAAATAAGATATAAGTTAACTAAGTAAAGGAAAGGAAATGAAAAGCATAAACAAGAGATTAATATAAACAAAACTTAAACATTACAAAAATATAAAGAGAGAGAGAGTAAGAACATGATCTTGATCTGAAAACCAAGATGCCTAAATGCATGGCAAATGCCTCCTTTTATAGGCCAAAATTTGGAACTATTGATTTGATGACTAATTGTTGAGTGGATGGCCACATCTTGACTTGGTGACAATCCTTATCTTCTTGTCTAAACAAAACATCATTGCTAACATCAGAATTTGAACAGATAGTATTTATAAAAGTTCTAGGAAATTGCCTCAGCTTTCCAACAAAACAAAAATCGACGCATTTGGACTTCTAAAACTCAAGATATGGGCTGAACACTGAACAATGTCTGGGCTGCTGGACAGATTCTGACTTCTCCGTTGTTGCTACAATTTGCACTTGAAAACGGTCCTTTTGAATCCTGGGCTCTGTATGAAAATTTTAGGCCTATGTCTTAGCTTTCTATCCATATAAACCAGACCTAAATCCATGTTCTACAGCTCCAGTTATGATCTAATAACCGAATGGTGTTCCAATTTGAATTCAACCAGTATCTCTTTTCTAAGCTTAGCCCTCTCTTTGTCTTCTCAATTTCAGTGGTTAAACTCATCAATCAATCCTTTGATTTATGTGATAGGCCTACATTTAAAATAAACATTAACACATAAATTAAAAGTATCTTATATTATTAAACATGTTATTATAAAACATGCTCTAGTTAAGGAGTTATTAAAACTTCAAGTGTAGAATGATGATATAAAACCTTGATAAAAATGCACTTTTAAGTACTAGTCAAATTAGGATCAAGTTTCTGTATAGTAATTGTATTTTTGGATGTTAGCTAACTAAGGAAATTAGTTTGGCTCAATTTGGAGTTGTAGAACTCCAGTTATGGGTCACCAACCGAGACTAGGTTATGACTGACTCTATAATGCAGTAGGTCTGGTTAGTTGATGAGCAATTTTGACTATCTTAGGGGTAGAACTAGGCTCTACTTCCCTCAGAGAACTTGTAGTCTCGTGTCTTAGCTTTCCAACAAGACCAATCTCGCTTGAAACAGAGTTCTATAACTCTAGATATAGTTAAAAATCTGAGATGGGGTCAGATAGTAACAATTCAATGTTAAGACAGTAACGGTTGGACAGTAACAATCCAATGTTTGTTGATAAGCAATTCTGATTGTCTTAGAAGCAGAAATAGGTTCTCTTTCCTTCAGAGAACTTGTAACCACGTGTCGTAGCTTTCCAATGAGACTAATCTTGCTTGAAATAGACTTCTATAACTCTAGATATAGTTAAAAATCTGAGGAGAGGTCGGACAGTAATAGTTCGATATCAAGACAGTAAAAGTTGGACAGTAACAATCCAATGTTTGTTGATGAGCAATTTTGACTCTCTTAGAGGAAGAATTGGGTTCTCTTTCCTCCAGAGTACTTGTAGCCTCGTGTCGTAGCTTTTCAACGAGATCAATCTCGCTTGAAACAGAGTTCTATAACTCTAGATATAGTTAAATATTTGAGGAGGGGTCAGACAGTAACAGTTCGATATCAAGACAGTAAAGATTAGACAATAACAATCCAATGTTTATTGATGAGCAATTTTGACTATTTTATAGGCAGAACTGGGTTCTCTTTCCTCCAGAAAACTTGTAGCCTCGTGTCTTAGCTTTCCAACGAGACCAATCTGGCTTGAAACAAAGTTCTATAACTCTAGATATAGTTAAAAATCTGAGCAGGGGTCGGACAGTAACAGTTCAATGTCAAGACAGTAATGGTTGAATAGTAACAGTTCAATGTTTGTTAATGAGAAAATGTGACTGTCTTAGAGGCAGAACTGGGTTCTCCTTCCTGCAAATAACTTGTAGCCTCGTGTCTTAGCTTTCCAACGAGACCAATTTCGCTTGACACGAAGCTCTATAACTCTAGATATAGTTAAAAATCCGAGTAGGGGTCGGATAGTAACAGTTCCATATCAAGACAATAACGGCTGGACAGTAACAGTCTAATGTTTGTTGATGAGCAATTTTGACTGTCTTAGAGGTAGAACTAGGTTCTCTTTCCTTCAGAGAACTTCTAGCCTCGTGTCTTAGCTTTTCAACAAGACCAATCCTGCTTGAAATGGAGTTCTATAACTCTAGATATAGTTAAAACTCCGAGGAGAGGTTGGACAGTAACAGTCCAATGTCTAGACATTAACTATTAGATAGTAACAGTTGAAGATTTAAACAGTAACAGTTCAAATATAAAGAAAACAATGATAACTATGGTTGGACAAAGAATGACAATATTAATGGGTGTAATGAGAAAAACATAAAATATAAAGAAATGACTGAAAGAAAGACTTATTGGCTGTTGATATGGTTATTATAAAACATATCTTTGAGTGAGGAAAATTTATGAGATAAACCTATGATTTGCAAGAGGGACCACAGGTGTGGTGCAACAGCAACAGCAGGGGAGCACGAGTAGAGCTTTCATTGCAGGTAGGGGACTTTCACCTTCCATTTAAATAACATCAAATAATGAAATACTTTATCATGAATGTTACCGTATTGTGTTAGTTCAGATATCAGATTGCCAAATGCTTAAATGTTGACAAACGATTGATTAGCTTCGGCTAATGGTATCCGAATGGGTGATCGGGACAAATGAATGATTAGTTTCGGCTAATGGCATCTAAATGGATGACTGGGACAAACAATTGATTAGCTCCAGCTAATGGCATTCGAATGGATGACCGGGATAAATGATCGATTAGCTTCCGCTAATGGCATCTGAATGGGTGACCGGGACAAATGAATGACTAGCTTCGGCTAATGGCAAAGGATGACCGGGACAAATGAATGACTAGCTTCGGCTAATGGCATCCGAATGAATGACCCAGACAAACAATTAGCTTTGGCTGATGGCATCTGAAGTGGATGGCCGGGGTGAGTGAACGGTTAACCTAAGAAAATGTTGCCTTAGAGGATAGCCGGATTTAAGATTATAGCTGATTGCAAGAATTGGTGCATTTATATGCACTACAAGTTGTTTATACCAACTACATGAAGGAACTATAAATATCATGTTTCAAACATGAGATAATGTTAGTGCTTCATTAAACTGTCAGTCCGTTTATTATCATTATAGATATTAAGTAATTGCATTCTTATAAATGATTTGTACTGCAGCAGGGACATCACACCAACGAGGTGCCTAGAAAACCCAATACACGAGAACCTACTTTTGCAAGGAATCATGTAGTTGCATTCTAAATTATGATGTATTTTGTATGAATCAATGTACTGAATGTATAACTATTATTAGATCCTTTTTGTTTAAAATTCGTGATGACAATTAGTACGATAGGAATGCAAACTCATATCTATGTAGGTATATTTTTAATCTTCTAATCTTGCAAACATAATATTATGTGTTTATGTAAGATTCACTTTTAAATGCAATGTTGATTGTTGTTGATGTATGGATTGTATCTTGATGATGTGAGGGAACAGGTTCGTTGATTACCGACATGATGTGTGTCAAGTACAAAAAAAAATACCATTGTTTTGGGCTTGAAAAGCCGGGATGTTACACCTTTCTTGTAATCATTTGGTCATAAAGACTCTTGGTCTTTTCTTTGTAAATCCCTGCATTCTCATAAGCATCATTTTGTATCTCTTCCAACTCTTGCAATTGCAACTTCCTTACAATCCTAGTAGCATCCTTATCCGAGTTGCATTGCTTTATGACCCAAAAAGCTTTGTCTTCAAGCTCCACTAGTAAATTACATACTTTCCCATAAATCATCTTATAAGGTGACATTTTTATAGGTGATTTATAAGCAATCTAATAAACCCAAAGTACATCACAAGTCGCAGACTCCAATCTTGTCGGTTAGGTTGCACTGTCTTCTCCAAAATGGACTTGATTTCTCAATTTGAAATTTTAGCTTGGTCATTTGTTTGAGGATGATAAGTTGTGGAAGTCCGATGAGTCATATGGTACTTACGTAGTAATGCTTCCATTGAATGATTGCAAAAATAAGTGCTACGATCACTAATAATAGCTTTAAGAATTCCAAACCTGTCAAATATGTGAGTCCTGATAAAATCTAAATCAACCTTAGCATCATTAGTTCATGTGGTTTTCACCTCAATCCATTTGGACACATAATCAACAGTAAGAAGGATATAAAGATTACCAAAAGAAGAAAGAAATGAACCTATAAAATTGATACCCCAGACATAAAAATTTCACCTACAAGAATATTAGTTAAAGACATTTGATCTTTATATGTGATATTGCCATTTCTTTGGCATTTTTCACATGATTTGTAAAAGTGATATGCATTCTTAAGAATAAAAGGCCAATAGAGACCATTTTCAAGTACCTTGTGGATTGTTTTGTTTTCTCTAAAATGCCCACCATAAGAATGAGAATGATAAAAAGTGAGAATGGAATGAAATTCATCATGTGGTACACATCTTCTAACTAATTGATCCACATAAAATTTTCATATATAAGGAGTGTCCCAAAAATAATATTTAGCATCAGCTCGTAACTTGTCTTTTTTGGATTTAGACAAACCTAAAGGGATTGCTGTGTTGACTAAATAATTCTCACCAAATCAGCATACCATGGTCTTGTAGAGGAACGTAACATATACAATTGCTCGTCTGAGATGTCTCTTTTACTTTTTCGGTTTGTATATCCTTTGTCCGCAGTCAGCATAAATGATCAGCTACATGATTCTCAACACCTTTTTTTTATCTTTAATCTCAAGATTAAATTCTTGAAAGTAAGATCCACCTAATCAATCTTGGTTTGGATTCTTTTTTCTTCAAAAGATATCACAAAACTACATGGTTGGTAAAAACAACAACTTTTGTACCCAAGTAAATAAGACCTGGATTTTTCTAGAGCAAACATCACTGCAAAAAGTGTTTTTTCAGTTGTATGGTAATTACATTGTGCTTCATCTAACATGGGGGAAACATATGCAATAACATGCAAATTCTTTTCTATTTTTTGCCAAAGTACAACCCCCACCACATAATCACTCGCATCATACATTATCTTGAAAGGTTCATCCCAATTTGATAGTTGCATGATGGGGGCAGATGTGACACGCCTTTAAAGCTCATTATGGACATCTGTACACGCTTGATCAACACATAAAATCCACTTTTTGGCTAAAAAAATTACACAAGGGTGGTAGTCTTCGAGAAATCTTTGACAAAACGTCGATAAAAACCTGCATGGAAGAATAGAACAAACCTCCCTCACGTACGAGGGGTAAGACAATGATGAAATAACATCTATTTTAGCTTTATCTACCTCTAAACCACGCGAAGACATGACATGCCCAAGAACTATTCCTTGTTCTATCATAAAATAACACTTTTCATAGTTCAAGACAAGGTTAGTTTCAATGCATCTTTTCAAGACTAAAGATAAATTTTCTAAACATTTATCCAAAGAATCATCATACACCGTGAAATCATCCATGAAAATCTCAATTATTCTTTCTACATAGTCAGAAAAAAATACTCATCATACATCTTTAAAAAGTTGTGGGTGCATTACATAGACCAAAATGCATTCTCCTATATGCATATGTACCAAATGGGCATGTAAAGGTAGTCTTTTCTTGATCTTCAGGAGTAATAACAATCTGATTATATCCATCATATCCATCAAGAAAGAAATAAAAATACTTACCTGCTAGGCGTTCAAGCATTTGGTCCATGAATGGTAATGAAAAGTGATCTTTGTATGTAGAAAGGTTAAGCTTTCTATAATTAACACGTATTCTCTAACCACTCAAGATACGAGTAGGAATGAGTTCATCATCCTTGTTCTTTACCAATGGGATTTTGGTATTTTTAGGCACCACATGGATTGGCGCCACCCACTTACTGTCCGTGATGGGGTAAATGACTCCCGCATATAATAGTTTTAAAATTCTAGCTTTCACTACCTCCATCATTGATGGATTCAACCTCCTTTATATTTCGCTTGTTGATCTCGCATTGTCCTCCAATAGTATGTGATGCATACACATTGAGGGGCTTATGCCCTTGATGTTGGCTAAAGTCTAACCAATGACTGTTTTGTGATCGCACAACAATTTCACAAGCTTTTTCTCTTGCACACTTGTCAAACATTTTGTTGTGATAATATGGAGTGTATTGTTGACACCAATGAATACATACTTCAAATTATCAGGAAAAAGTTTCAATTCTAACTCGGGTGACTGTAAAATTGATGGAAAAAGTTTTTTATGTGAAAGTATTAAATCAACAAAAAAATTACCAGAGGGGGCGGTTTGCAAAGCTTGCAAAGCCAAGGCTAATTCTTGCACGTTTTGGGGAGCATATATGTTCCTCTCCATCTCCTCTATTTTTGTAAAATCAATGCCATGGCTCAATGTCATGTTTAATCCGTTCTCGTAATCAAAATCACGAACTTGTTGCACACACTCATCAATTTGGTCATGGCATATGATAGAATAAACATTGTTGTAAGGATACTTCATTGGATTATGAAAGTTAAATTCAATTATTTCATCTCCTACTTCCATAGACAAATTGATACTTCCATTGGTCATGGCATATCAATTTTAGTGCTTGCAGTTTTCAAGAATGGTCTTCCAAACAAAATAGGAGTGTTGGTGTTTAAGGAATTACGTTTCATATTAAGAATATAAAAGTTGCGTGGATAACCAAACTATCAATCTTGACTAGGACATCTTCTATCACACCAAGTGGCAAGTTGCATCACAACACTAGTTTTAACAAAGGCTCAAGACTAAGAGAATCATAAATATATTTAGGCATAACACTAATGGATGCACCCAAATTATATAAAGCTCTTTTAAAGCTAGCATTACCAATATAACACATGGGATAGTAAACGCACCTGGGTCTTTTTAGGCATATTCTTTTGAACAACAATAGATACAATTTTACTCATACTTACTGTTTCATAGACTTTTAGCTTGAAAGCTCTTTTGGTAGTATACAACTCCTTCAAGAATTTGACATATTTTAATCAAAGGAATGTTGAGTTTCATTTTCTTAAAAATCTCTAAAATCTCTTTTTCTTTGTCCTCTTTCTTAGACCTAGAAGAACTCAAAGGAAATGGAGAGATTTTCCTGAAATTGAAATTCATTAAGTTAAGACTTACCTTTGGAGTATTGGTGGTTGTTTCAATTTGTGGAGGAGTAGATTGTTTCTTTTTTATACTTAGTTTTATTTCTATCTCCTCCTCTTCCTCCATCTTAATTTGTTTCGACCTTTGCTTTTCAAGTTCTTTCCCACTTCGCAGCTTAATCACACTTACATTCTCTTTAGGATTCAATGCTTCGAATGACAATTTTCCATTGATTTGTGCTGTCAATTTCTTTACACTTGAAACAATTTTCCCCCATTTACTTCTCAAAGTTGTGAATACTTGACCTTGTTTCCTATTGAAAAAACATGACATTTTTATGTAAAGTCATTATGTTAGAAGCTAAGGTTTTCATCATCTAACGAAGATCATCACTCAATGCCCCTATAAAATTGGAATTTGTAAATATAGGTGGTTGTCTTGCTTGATAATTCTGTTAAGGCTGAAATCTATGGGGATAAAATTATCTGTCTTGATTGCCCTGTTGAGGTAGGTTCCCATAACATAAGTTCAGGTGATACCTCAATCCAGGATTATACGAGTTAGAAAAGGGATTATACTTACGCTGGGGCTGGCTATTTAATGCTTCATCAACTGGATTAGCTTGTTCAATGTAATCTTCTTGCATTGTTGGGCACATATCCAAAGCATGGCCTTATAACGAGCATAAGCTACAAACTTTTACTTGTTGTACATTTTCATAAGCCAAAGAATGCATAAGAGAAGTAATATCATTAACTTTATTCTTAAGGTTAGCAATACCTACCTCATTTACTCGTTTGCTTGGGAAGTCTTCATGTGTGTTAAATTGTTTTGAGTTGGTTGCCATAATTGAGATCAATGTGCATACAGCTTCTGATGTTTTATGTATCAATGCCCCTCCACTTGTCGCATCAATGATATTGCGATCAGTAGACATCAGTCCTTCGTGGAAGTATTGAATGAGTAGTTGATCGGGTATTTGATGATGAGAACATTGAATGTACAACTGCTCAAATATTTCCCAATACTTGGAAAGTGTTTCCCCAAGAGATTGTTAAATCCTACATATTTCTTTCCTTTTATTGGCAACTCAAGAGGCCGAGAAATACTTCTGCAGGAAAATCTTCTTCATGTCATTCTAAGTTGGCGTTGTTGTTGATGTTTATGCATAATGGTTGATTCTCCATGTTGGGAACAACAAGCTCTTTGAGTGTCCATTGTCGGGCAATAACCATGGTGTTGATGCGGGCTTCCTTTCATAACCTGCGTAAAGTGTTTTCTATTTCGAGATCTACATGCACTTGTTCTTTGGTAGTAAATCAAGTTACAGACATAAATAGTCAAGAAAACTTAAATAAACTAAAACAAATCAACCACGAGAGAGATTAAAGTAGTACAAGTAAATGAAAATCCAACGCTAAAACATAAAAACCCTAGAAAACAATGGAATTTTTCCTCGAGAGGGTGGGCTCGTGGCTAAAAGCCACTAGTCCTGCTCAGAATGTCATTTTGCTTCTGGAAACGAAATGTTGAAGCCTAATTCCATAAAAAAAATTCAATTTGAACAGTATCGCAACACTGTTTTCATTTCTATTTATGTTTTTTGTTTTTTTATTCTATTTTCTTTTGAATAAAATAAATAACAATCATTGCACAAGAATTAACTAGAATCACTTCACCGGCACGACACTAAAATTTGTTGCAATGTCGCGGTTACACAAATTAATTACCCTAGCTTAAACAAACAAGATAATATAGAGCAAGTAAGAGGTTGATCCCACGAGAAAGATCTAGTTCAAGTCTTTATACTGGATGATTCAAAGTTGGGGGGTTTTGAGATTATTAAAGCTATGCTATGGTAAACAAAATAAAACAATTAAGCTAAATTAAATAAATCCAAAACTTATCAAGAGAAAAACCTCGGTCTCAAGTAAATGTCCACCTACAAAAATCAAAATGATCACTGAAACGATACATCATTTTATATTCTGAATATTCATATTTCCTTAACATTAGTTAGTTAACTGATCCGCAATTTAACTAACCCTAAATTAAACAAACATAGTGTCTGCACTAGTAATTTAATTTAATGGCAACCATAAGAACTAGATAGGTTGATAAATCTTAAACAACATAATTGTTTGCATTAATATATTGTTGATTTAGTTTAATTTTTTCCCTAAAATTAACAACATGGATCTGCCATAATTATTAAATTTGTCGTTTCACAAGTTCAAATATCATAAATCTGGTTTTGATAGCAAACTTAGCAGTAGATTGGTTTATAATAATAAATTAGAGTTCGCTCCAACAATCAAACTAAACAATAATTGGAAATAAACATAAGAAAATATCCATACTCATCATATAAACTAAAAAGAAAAGATCGAATAGATCTCATAATTTTTAAAATCTGAAGGTTTCTGTATCCTTTCAACAAAAAAAATAACTTATCCTTGCATGTCTATTGAAAAACTAATGAATAGAACAAACGAGAGCATAATTTCGGGTATAGGAGAAAATGGTGGAGTTTTCTTCTTTTTTCTGGTCGCCTCCCCTTTTTCTTTCTCTCTTTCTTTTTATTTGATAGGAAACCCTCATTCCCACATCTGTCCAATCCATTTGTATTCTCTTAAAAAATATAAAAATAATCCTTTCCAAAGTAAATAATCTACAATTAAGTAAGTTGGATTTGTTTCTTCACAAAACCTATCTGCTAGTAGAATTTATAGGTTGTCTTAGAAAATCATATTTCTTTCATATGAGCTCTTTGTTTGCTGAAATTTGGTAGGTTGATAGGTCTTTGAGTTAGGAATCTAACAAAATTGAGTTTGCATCAAATAGACGTCTCTAACCCAAGATATTCGAGTCAGAATGGACGATGATCAAAACTGGCAGAATACGAGACTTGACTTTGAAGGCTACGATTTCAATCCTTTTTCTTTTTTATTTTTCTTGCCATATATGTATAGAAATGAATGGATGTTAGCTTTACTGGAGTCACTTTATTTTGACCTTTGCAACTCAAGTTCTGCATAAAACATCAATCAGATATTATCAAGGCATATGGTCTGAATTTTATCTCTAATTTACTTCTTTTTGAATCTCACATCCAAAAGTATCTTCAAAACATAAAATAAATATTATCAAGGTGTTTTATATATAAAACATGAACAACATACTAAGTAAATATGGATAAAATTATCGAATAATATAATTGCAAGTTTAGATACTATATAGTAAATACTTATTTTTCGGTAACTAACTACGTGTTTCTGTCAACTTAAAGCAACCTAAGTTAGGGGGGAAGATTAAAGTCCCTGATACAAATCTCCCGATTCTAAAGTTATCTTCTCTATTTTTTTTTACTTCTGTTAATGTGGATTTGTGAATCTCCAAATTTATATGATCTAAAATCTTGTTTCAGTCTTATAATGTGTGCTGAGTTCTCTGAACTACAAGTGGTTTGCTGGTCTATGGGTGCTTGAACTGCAAGGACAATTCAATTTCAATAAGAATATAACAGCCAATTGAAGTTATGGTGTTATTCAGTTTATCTACATATGATTAGTTTACCAAATATCCTCGCAGAATTCACTAAAAGCATTAAGTGGATCTGAATCTCATAAATTTAATGGTTGAAATCTTTTGAGGAGAGAATTTTTGGAATCATATTTGGTAAGATTAGCCATTTGCCCCCTAATAATAGTAGCATTTTAGCGCAGTCGTACCTTTCCTTTAGAACACTTGAAGTGACTTGTACTGTTCATGATTACATTTGTTGGAGGTTAACTCTTACATGATAGATGATGGCCTCTATGTATTTCTTGTGAAAATGATCAGAATATTTATGCCAGCCATGACCTTGAAGGCCATGATCCTCTTTAGGCATTTTGTTAATTGTCTGTGCGGCAAACAACTGGTTAACCTGATGAGCCTTTATCCAAGGAGCTACTCATATGAGGTGCTATTCCAAGAAACTGAATTGTCATATTTCATGACATGAAAAAAATAGTCGAGGTACTAAAAACTATCTCATTCCATTACTGATGGTTGTTTCGTTCCACTCGGAGCCATTATGGTTTGCAATTTTGAGCAGTTATGTGCTCAAATAGCCTCACCGTGGGAGTCCATCTAATCCAATATTTCTTGTAATATATATAGGCTGAGCAGTTAATGATCCATAATGGGCAGTAGAAGATTGTGGCAAACTGGAAGCTGCCTAAGCATGTGATCCATTGGTGGTTAAAGGTTCTCGACTTGTTAATCATTCAACATTGAAGCCCATGCCGGGTTGCTAATATTAGGGGGAATGGTGTTGCATGGAATGTGATGAACCTCATGTTTATCATATGGAAGTAGACACCAAGGAAAAAGGCCCTTTCTACCTCATCTAACAAACAATGGCCCTTCTATATCTTGAAATACTAAGATTTAATTAACACTGAAAAAAACAAGGGGTTTGGTCACACAACCTACTTTAATCAGGGATTTGTAAAAGTAAAAGACCAGCCTCAAGGCACAAAGCAAAGGAAACAACCCTCTCCAAACCACGTAGTTTAGTAATTTCCACCTCTCATAACACGAGAATTCATTTGTTTAGCGTTCCTTTTAGGCACTACTTGTGCAGCTAAATAATGCAGCTAGGTAATGCTGTAATTGCTATCTTGCTCATATCCATAATATCTAAGTTAACAAAAGGAAATTCAATACTTTAAGGAGTTCTGAACAATCTCACAACTGCCTCATCATTATCACCGTGGCTGAAGAAAGCAATGAACCATGATCCTCGACCACAGCCCCTAGGGTGCTGGAGCATGCCGTGGAGATGTAGAGAGGGACTACATCCACCTCCAGCTCGAATGCGGTGTTGTAGAAACCATTGAGTTGATGTCTTTTTGGATGTTAATAATTGCGGTTTCTGCGGAATTAGATGCCCTTTTACTTGGCAATGTTGCCGTGAATTCTGTGTCGATACAAATCGTAGCCCGTTTAATTGTGGCAGATGCGGAAAAAGATGCCCCTGAAGGGTCCGCTGCGTTTATGGGATGTTTGGATATGCTGTTCCATTTCCTCCACGGAAACTTCCTGATCCACCTATTCCTCATCCTCCTTTTCCATTTCCTCATAGACCACCAAAGCCATGGCCGCCTCACCATCCCGGGGAAGATCGGCCATGATGTAAAGCTCCCTAGTTCAACCTCTCGTTGAATTGAACAGGAACTAAGAATAATTAATAGCATAGAATCTCTCTGTAAGGTAATCACTCCGAATTCTATTTAATAGAAAGAATAGTTTCAAAAACAAAATGTACTCTTGTTTGTTCTGTTCTCCTTTCTAAATACCCTCTACCTAAGAAATTATAATTCAATACGTAAACTAATCAAATCCTAATTTGTCTAGGAACTAACAGCTAACTAGGATAAACTCTACAGCTAATAAGTTTATAACAGGTTTTCCTTATTCCGCAAGTCTCTTATATCTGGTAAACTTTGTGGTTTAAAGTTCACCTTCCTCTGCCTTGTGATTTGCATCATTTGTTGTCTCTCTTGAAGAACTTGACTCCGGCAAGTTATGATTAACATATGCGGTAAATAATTCGGGATGTAGTTGCTGGAGCGCAGTTCCTTTGATCCAAGCTGAGTCTGAAGTGGATCGATGCTTCCAGTGGACTAAGAACTTGTAGTATCCCCCACGACGTGTAGAGACGAACTGGTGATCAATGATGGCGGCAACTTCATCTTGTGGGGCGGTGGTTGCTGGAAGTTTTGGGATGGAGGTTGGCATGCCCTTTGTCTGTGAACTTCCAGCCACATCTATTGCATCACCTTTAAATATCGTAATGTCCTCAATATTAAAAATTGGTGAAATACCGAAGTCAGAAGGTAGGTCTATAACATATGCATTGCTACCCAACTTCTTAGTAACTCGAAAGGGACCAACACGTCGTGTATGTAACTTGGTGAAACTTCCTGAAGGAAAACGTTCTGGTTTTAGATGAACAAGTACCATATCACAACTGTTAAATTGTTTGTCCTTACGTCTAGCATTTACAGAGGCTGCATATGATTCGGTACTAAGGGATAAATGTCGCCTTACCTCGGCGTGAACATCTTTCATATATTCTGAAAAGTCAAGACTAGTTGCGCTTGGTCTAGGAGGTAATGGTAATGGCTGGAGGTCCAGGAGAGTATAAGGACGCTTGCCATATATTACCTCAAAAGGTGTGTGCCCTGTAGATCTATTCACAGAATTGTTGATAGTGAATTCTGTTTGTGGCAGTATAAGATCCCAGCTGGTGGTATGATCAACGATGAGGCAGCGTAGTAAATTGCCCAGGCTTCGGTTGAGTACTTGAGTTTGACCGTCAGTTTGGGGGTGGAATGTACTAGAAAACATTAATTTTGTCCCCAATTTTGTCTATAGGGTTTTCCAAAAATAACTAACAAATTTGACATCTCTATCAGATACAATAGAGAGTGGTAACCCATGCAACCGAATCACTTCTTGTAGAAATACCACAGCTCCCTTTGAAGCGTCAAAGGTCTTGTTGTAGGGGATAAAGTGAGCCATTTTTTAAAATCGATCGACTACTACCATGATTGAATCATGCTGTCGAGCAGTCCTGGGTAATCCTAGCATGAAATCCATGCTAATATGCTGCCACGACTGATCAGGAACTTGAAGGGGTGTGTAGAGTCCGGCTTGTTGTTTAGTTCCTTTGTTTTGTTGGCAGATCATACACCGATCTACCATTTTATGCACATCTTTAAGCATTCGAGGCCAATAGAACCGATTGGCATTTATGGCATAAGTCTTGTCATAGCTAAAATACCTAGCCAAGCCGCTGCCATGGAGTTCTGTTATGATGAATTCCCTGAAGGACCCTTTGGGAATGTATAGCCTAGTGCCATAAAATAAATACCCATCCCTTACAGAGTAATCACCCCCAGTTACAGTAATCCTGGACTGTAATTTATCCCATATTGTGCCAAAGTCTTCATCATCAGTATACTGGTCTGTTCTCGCTGCAAGTCCAGGAGAATGGGCTGAGAAAATATGTAGCAAATGTGGTCGTCGACTTAATGCATCAACCACCTTATTCTCTATTCCAGACTTGTGCCTAATAACAAAATCAAATTGTTGCAAATAATTCATCCAGCATGAATGCCTCGTATCGAGCTTGCTTTGAGAGTTCAGGTGTTTCAAAGAGTCATGATCCGTATAAAGGATGAATTCTCTATGGATTAAGTAGGGACGTTGATGCTTAATAGTTTTAATTAATGTATAAAATTCCATGTCGTATATTGATACCTCCGCCGAGTATCATTAAGCTTCTCCCTAAAAAAGGTAATAGGATGACCTTCCTGACTTAGGACACCTCCAATTCCTATTTGTGAAGCATCACACGCTACTTCAAAGATTTTAGAGAAGTCTGGTAGCTTCAAAACTGGTGTTTGTCCCAACTTCTCCTTAACCTCCACAAAAGCTTTGTTGGTTGTGGTTGTCCAGGTGAAGATTCTGCCTTTTAAACACTCAATTATTGGGGCCATGATAGTGCTAAAATGTCAAATGAACCTTCAGTAAAATGGTGCGAGACCATGAAAGCTATGATCCTCAAACACGGTGCAAGGTGTCGGTTAATTTTGAATAGCTTGCACCTTGGTGGGATTAACTCCAATACCTTTATCAAAGATGATGAAGCCTAAGAAATAGACTTTCTTCTTCAGGAATGAACACTTGGTGTGATTAATATAGAGTTGTTATGCCTTCAAGGTAGCCAAGACATGTTCAATATGAGCTAGGTGATCCTGCAAACAGTTACTGAAGATTAAGACGTCGTCAAAATACACAACAACACATTTACCTAAGAATGGTTTGAGAATGTGAGCTGCAGCTAGAGTGAGAATGTAGAGAGAGATGCTCTCCTTCATTTTGAAATTTTTCTCCTCTAGGTGGCGCCCTGCAGCTCCTGCGTCCCGATTGACGTCTCTTTCTTCCCTGACCATTTTTGTGGCCATCTATGGCAAGCGATCAGCGTCTCTCCTCTTCGATTCAATAGATTCGAACCCATGAAGAGACTATGTGCCATCTGGCTTTGTTTGTGGCATCTAAAGCTCTCGCTGTATCCGATCCCCATTTTCTCAAGCAGTATTCAAATCTTCGGTCTAGGGTTGTGCGATCTCCCAACCCTTAAAAGTGTGCTCTGGTAGCAGCTAGTCCGGATATTGGCCTTTTGGTTGATACTCCTTCCACCCTAGTAGGCGCCTCTGCGGTGGTTCGTCCCTGGCCTCTACCATGGCGTTTGTCGCTGCTTGTATTTGCGGGATCTTTTGTCTACCCAGTCTCTCCACCAACTCAGGTACTCTCTCTGTATCAATGATTGGGCTTTTGCATCACTGGGTTCACCGATCTAGGAGTGGTAGGTGTTGCCCTATCTCTCCCTTCTGTTTTCTGGTGGTGTTTGTTTGGGGGACCAGAGGTTGTTCTTCTGGTTCCAAGGCCAGTCTCCTGTGATGCTGGTCTTCTTGGCTATGTTGTGTTGCAATTTTGGATATATTGGGTTTGTGTAGCTATCTGGTATCGGTGGCTACTTTTAGCTGCGGGGGGTGCCTCCCCGTTCTGGATGTTTGTTGTTGGGATTCTTCTTTGTGGCTAGCTAAAGTTATGCTGGCCTTGTTGTCTTGGGTCTATTGTTGTCTCCTGATACATGCGATTAGTAGCAGCTTTGATCCTCTCTGATTGCTAGAGCTGTTTGTGGTCCTTGACTGCCTGTTGCTTCTGGCTTATGATCGTTTGGCTTGTGGGCTGTTTGAAGGATCTCTCTCAGGGTTCTCTGGATTGGCTCTTCTGCCCTAGCCCTGGGTATACTTGCTTGTGCTTGTTGTTTGAGCTATCTGTCTCCTGGAGCTTTTACTTGCTTCAGTTCTGTGTTATATGTTGGCCCTCTTGGGCTGGTCTCGGTTGCTGTTCTATGCAGCCTGGATTGCTGCTATATACAGCTCTGTTTGCTGTTTGTTGTTCTGCCGCTCAAGGGACTCTGCATTTGCCTATGGGAGTGCAGGTTGCGGATGACATTCATTGCTGGAATGGTTTTGCTTATTTGGGTTTCTTTACTGGAGTGGTCTTCTTTGTTGCTGCCATATGCAGCTTGAAGTTCTCTTTGATTGCATATGCAATTGAAGATTTGCTGGAATATGTCCTTGACCTGCAGGTTCTCTGCAGATTGCTTGTGATGTGTTGATAACCCTCTTGGGGCTGGTCTTGTTATTTGCTCCAGTCTGCCTCAGTTTCTTGCGGGTTCTGGCTGGTTGGCCTGGGCCTCCTTACTGGTAGTGGCTGGCTTGTGTGTGCATATCAAGCTAATTCAGCTGTGGGTCTTGGTCACTCTGCAGTTTAGTTTTGGCTGCCCTTTTCTTGGGCTCTTATGGAGACTGCTCCCACTATGCTCTCTTTGTTGATGCTCTGGATCCCATCAGTTTGGGTGAGGCTCTCTCCCCAATTGCTTAGGCTACTGATGTAGAGTTCTCTGTCGCAACTCTGCTAGCATGCTGGTTCGATTGAAGGATATTGAGGGATCTTTCATGCTTCAGCTCACTTCTATGTGCTGGATGGAGACTGTTTTAGTATCAACCAAGTTAATGTTGTGGTGCAGACTTGGTCTTCTAGAGATGATGTGCTGTTGGTTCACTACTCTTGAGTTGCTTGGTAAAGAGCTCTGTTTGGGTGAGGGTCTCTCCCCAAATGCTTTGTCCTCTTGCCTGTTACCATTCTGGAGCAGCTGGTTCGCTTGGTTGCTGCTATATGCAGCTTGGTATGCTGTGTTTCTTGAAGTTGGTTGGACGCTTTGCTTTTTGAAGCTGGTTGGTCTAATGGGTGCTAGAGCTATTGTCTCTGGCTCATTTTTGTTGCTTGTCCTTTCGCTAGCTTTGGTTGGTGGAGGGTTGATCTTAATGGATGTTGTCCTACATGAGAGATGTAATGACAGTGTGGCTTGCTCTTGTGTGGGTCTGTTGTTGCCTTGGTTGCAGGTTTACTGCTGCTGGGCTTTGGTTTATTGACAAGTTTGAAGCTCTTTATCTGCCAGAGGTTGATGGCAGTTGGAGCTAATGTGTAGGCCCTGTTGTATTGGGGATCAATTTGGGTGAGGCTCTCTCCCCAATGCTTTGATCTCCCCAGATGCTCAGTCCTTTCGGCATTGGTGTCTGGAAGCCATGCCTCTATAGTGCATCGTTGTTGGGTGAGGCTCTCTCCCCAATGTTTTGATCTCCCCAGATGCTCAGTCCTTTCGGCATTGGTGTCTGGAAGCCATGCCTCTATAGTGCATCGTTGTTGGCCTACTGCTGCTTGGTTGCTTAGGGCTGGCCTTTGATGCTGTACTAGAACAGGCTGCTGCTGGGGTTTGTTGTTGATGTTCTGCTCCTCGGCTCAGCTGCTGCTGTAGCGTGCTGTCTGCTGGGCTGGAAGGAGTTTTGTTGCTGGTTTTTGGGTCTCCTAGCTGCTGTTTTCATTGTATGCTAGTTTGTTTTGCCTTATGGCTTTGATGCATGTTCAAGGGAGCCTGTTCCCTTTGACTCTAGGTCGATCCAGGGAGCCTGTTCCCTTTGTCTATTCAGTAAGCCTATCTTGCTTTTGGTTTGTACAAGGGAGTCTGTTCCCTTTACCTCCTGTTCAGCAAGCTTGTCTCGCTTTTGATTTGGTCAAGGGATTTTGTTCCCTTTTCCTTGTATTGCTGGTCTCCAGCTCTTTTTGATCTATACAATTCTTACATTTGATAAAAAAAAAAAAAGAATGGTTTGAGAATTTGCGTCATAGCACGCATGAAAATACTCAGTGCATTGGTTAATCCGAAGGGCATGACTAGCCATTCGAATAGGCCTTCCTTTGTTTTCAAGGTCGTCTTCCATTCGTCACCCGGATGGATACGAAGTTGATGATATCCACTGCGAAGATCAATCTTTGTAAACACAGAGGCGCCATTTAATAAATCCAACATGTCATCAAGTCACGGAATGGGGAATCGATATTTTATCATGATTTTGATTATTGCTCAGTTGTCTACATACATCCTCCAACTCCCATCTTTTTTTTTTTTGTGTGAGTAATACTGGGATGGCGCAAGGGATAAGGCTCTCCTGGATGAATCCCCTGTCTAGTAGATGTTGAACCTATCTATTAAGTTCCTTATTCTCTACAGGACTCATCATGTAATGGGGTAGATTGGATAAGGATGATCCTGGAATGAGATCAATAGCATGTTGGATGTCCCGCATATGTGACAACTGGTGTGGCATTTCATCGGGCATGATGAATTTCTCTAGTATTGTTGTCAGCTCTTTGGGGACTAAGCCATCATCTTGTTTCACTCCCCGTCTTACTACAAATAACAGCATGTGCTCTCTGCTTAAGGTTTGGGAAAATTGGTGCATGATCAGTACTGGAATCTTTTTGCTGGTTGTTTCAAAGTTTGAAATTGGTAGTGGTACTAACACCAACTTCTTACCCTTATATTGAAAATAGTAGGTATTGGTGTAACTGTTATAGGAGACCTTCCGGTCGTAAATCCACGGTCGTCCCAATAACATATGGCAAACAGTCATACGGATGATGCCGCACTATGCTTCATCTACATACTCATGTCCCAACGAGAACTGTACTAAACATTGATGTTTCACTGAGATTGAGTTGTTTTCATTGACCCAACTTATTCGATAAAGAGAAGGGTGTTTTTCACTCTTCAGATTCAACCGTTCTATTGCTGTTTTCGAGATGACATTCATGTCGCTGCCATTATCAATTATTACGTTCAGTGCTCTGTCCCCATGTTCTAATCGGGTGTGGAAGATATTGGTGCGCAGCCATTCGTGATTTGCATGGAGTTCTTTTTTATTTCCAGATAATACTCAACGAATAACACAGCTTGGCAGTTCCGAGGCACCCAGGTGTTCCTCCTCCTCATGTGTAGACTATGTCGCTTCTCCTTCCTTAGCTTCATTCATTATTGTCAATTCCTTTTCGCATATAAAATCAAGTTTCTTATCTCTTGTGGGACACACCACATCATAGTGTCCGAACCCCTTGCATTTGTAACACTGTGAGCCATCAGTTGCAGCTTTTTTTTTCCTGTTTTATTCTCCTAATCATGAGCCCCTTGGTTAGTCCACTGGTATTTATGGTTCTTGCTTGGAAAAGCTTGTTGTATGCCCTGTTTTTAAGTCTATTAGCATGGTTTTCTTCCCACTCATATTCTCTAGCTGCTTCTCCACACGTAATGCCAGTTGATATGCCTCTTCCACATTGATTAGTCGTGTGATCAACATTTCCTTGTATAGTTCACCACGTAATCCATTGCGATATCGAGCTAATATTTGTTGGTCTGTCTCCATAATTCAACTACGAACAGTTAATTCATGGAAACGATTTGTTTATTGGTCCACTGTTAAGGAGCCCTGCCTTAGTTGTAGCACTTCTTCAAACATCATTTGTTCATAATCAATGGGTAGGTATTTTTCCTTTAGTTGTTCTTTCATCTCTTTCCAATCTGAAACTGCTGGGCGCCGGGTACGCCTTAGTTGTTCTTCCACGCTTCCCTACCAAGCTCGTGCATGCCCCTTCAACTTTAACCTGACATATCAGGCTTTACGGTCTTCTGAAACGGCGAACCAGTAGAAATAATCCTCAATGGCTGTTAACCAATCTTCAAAAGCATGCGGGTCTAGTTTGCCATAGAAGTTGGGTTCATCCTCCTTCATTCTCTTGGTGAGTTCGTTGATGGGTTGATTGTCCGGTATTTGTCTGTCACAGATACGTGGGAATTCCTCTCTGTGTTGTTGAACCCGATGGTGATGGGGTTCGAAATCTCTGACAACTTCAGCTTCCAAGTCCTCCCTACCAATCTTATGATCTCCATCCAGTGATTCCTCACGGGGTTGGCCACGTCCCCTTCTATTGGGAGATCTTACCCCCTCTCGTGCCTGTCGCTCATCCATAACATCCATTCGGTTAGAAAGTTGTTCTAACATAGTGGTGATATAGGTGATTTGCTGCTGTAATTCTGTATGTTCACGCGGGGAATTGCTAGGAGCATGGTTGTTCTACATGGTATATGATTTACCGCTTCGGGTTACAGTCATGAACAACTCTGATTCCAAATTGATGTAAAGCTCCCTAGTTCAACCTCTCGTTGAATTGAACAGGAACTAAGAATAATTAATAGCACAGAATCTCTATGTAAGGGAATCACTCCGAATTCTATTTAATAGAAAGAATAGTTTCAAAAACAAAACATACTATTATTTATTCTGTTCTCATTTTTAAATACCCTCTAAGAAATTATAATTCAATACGTAAACTAATCAAATCCTAATTTGTCTAGGAACTAACAGTTAACTAGGATAAACTCTACAGCTAATAAGTTTATAATAGGTTTTCTTTATTCCGTAAGTCTCATATGTCTGGTAGACTTTTTGATTTAAAGTTCACCTTCCTCTGCCTCCTGATTTGCATCAAGCCACCTTCTATGAGTGAAGATCTTAATTAACTTATCTTTGTCCAACATGTTTTCTTATTAGGCATTGAAGATCTTAATTAACATATCTTTCTGTTGAACTTGCCTATTCTTTGGGGTATAATTTTGCATGCCCGTATAATCCCTTAGGTCCTGCATGTTCATGCATGTTGTGTTTTCGTTTCAAATTTTTAATGAAGGGTTAATCTCTTCTTGTTTTATATTTAAGGACGTAAATATGGGAGAGAATGTGGTAGGGTCTTGCTTTTCAGAAAGTTTAATGTCATTTAAATATTCTTGTGATACCATAGAAGTTAATTCAGTAATTGTCTTTATAATATATAACTAGTAATATATATTTACAAGGATTTTAATATAATCTGATCATGTGGTTTTCTATTGCAAGAAATACTAGTTTGGTAACCATATTTATGCGGTTTGTGATTGCATTCGTATGTTCTGCTTCTAACCAAATCACCAAAGTTTCGAGCATGCAAGCAGATCGGAGAAAATAAAAGAAAACAAAAAACGAGGAAGGATAACATTTTTTCCAAGTTTGATTTGATTAATTAAAATGCAATTCTAAATTCACTGCTAATTTTCAAATGCTAGTAAGAAGAAGTTATTTATAATTCCCAATTAAACGGGGCTAGAGTCTTGACTTTATAATATAGAAAGTTCCTTATTAAGACTACAATTGATTTTGTTTTTTCATTTAGGATGCAAAATGAGGCATCCAGATTACAAACGGATGATATTAGGGCCATGTATCCCTAAATGAACCTGGATGATATTAGGGACATGTATTTCTAAGTGGACCTTGGATAAACACTCCAAAGAGAAGTTATGATAATAATAATAAAAAAAAGTATATTGAAGCTCAAATAGGCAACTCAACCGAGCCGAGCCGAGCCGAGCCTCAAGCTCGGTTGGGCCACGGTCCAACCAAGCTACTTTAGCTTGGTTGGGCTGCTGAGCTACCCTTCTTTAACTCTCTCTACACTCTCTTACTTATTTTTTTTATCTCTCCTTTCTTTTTCTTTCTTTTCTTGGTTAGGTTCAATTGAGCTCCACGAAACTTGGTTACGTTGAGGCCTAACTGAGCTCGAGTTTCAGTCTAATTGAGCTAGCTCACCTCGGATTACTATTCATCAATAGCAATATGCATGGTATTATTCATGAATAGTATTTTTTTCACCTATATTTCTTCAGATATTTTATAGATATTTTCCAAAACTATATATTCTCAAGTTTTGAGAAAGAAAAGGAGGATTCATTTGAAACAACACCACATAAAGAACACGCATCTCTTCTCTACACACAAAAAACACATTCCATCCACTTGATTTTTTGCATGTTTGTTACTTGATCAAAAAAATCAAATATTGTCTTAAGTATTAAAGTGTGTCTTGTTCCATGAGGGACTTGTTTTGCAGGATCAACCAGGCCCAAAACTCGTTAGCCAGGGAAAGTTCATTTTTCTGTGAAGTTTTTCCACTATTTCATTAGTGGCGCTATTTGTGTGAACTTGAAAAAAAAGCTTGTTCATTCCGTTTTAACCTCTAAAAAAAATATTTCATGGCTGATAAGACTCTAGTACATTAAAGATTAACTGGTCTTTCTACAAGATTTTAGTTCCCCTAGGTATCCAAAAATTATCCCAACAAGCGCAAGTACTCAACAACGTTATTCTAGCCATACAGGAACAACTTCATTCTTTTCAGTATAGCCAATAATAAAGTCAACCCACAACTCTAGGTGTACAAAGACAACTTTAGTTTCAGGAAGAAACTGCACAAAACAACATGTCAAAAAGACTCCATACTCTAACTCTCCAAATGAGCCAACACTCCCCAGCAAATTCAAGCCATAAACGAGTCTCAATTGTGTCATTCACATGCTCCCTATCATAAAAAAACCTAGGTATGACGTGCACGAGACTGCACCAACCCCAACTCCTACACGCCATTCTTATTACGTGGAAGAGTCTCCACTTTGTCACATTGTTATACACTCACGTCACTAAGGATTGTGTCATTTTTAAAGCCAACTTAGAAAATTATGATGGTCTTATAGATCCCAAAAGGCACGTACAAAATATTATAAGCATCCTAAAGCTAGTGACAACAAAGAGTGATGACATATGCAAGATTTCCCCTACAACTTTTCTTGGATTTACTAGGGTGTGGTATCATAGCCTTAAACCTAGGTCTTCAAGAAAATTATATGAAGCTTGTCTTTTATTTTAGCACAAACTCTCTTTTTAAAAAGAGCACTACAAAGCTCTTTGTCATCACATAACGAGATGATAAAAACACAAAGGTATATCTCTAGATATTAAACAAAGAAATACTTAGAATAGAGGATCTGTTTGAACCCATCACCATTGAAGCCCTAATAATTGGAGCCTACAACTATTCATTATAGGAAAGATTATATACATTAGCTGATAAAAATCTTTTTAGCATCAAACACGTGATCAAGAGTTATATTGGGGTAGAAGAAGCTAGCATGACTAGACAAGTTTAGCCACGCTTCCACATATAAGAAGAGTCTTTACCATACCATCAATCTCCAACAAGAGCATTTATAAAAGCACCAAGAGGCACATGCATGATCTCTAACATTCATCGAGCACATGACCACACCTCTCATAATGACATATGCTTATGTGCTGGTTTCTATAAATGGAAAAGACTCCATGCAATACCTACCTCCAATGAAAAGTGGTTTTAACTCAAGAACCTCAAAAAATTGTCTCTTTTACCATGATCATGGACACGACATAAAAAAATATCATGCATTCACAAAAGAGATAGAAAGATTGATCTCCAAATGGTACCTTTAATAATTTGTGAATAAGAAGATACAATATGAACAAACAGGAAACAACCTTAGTGATATACCATGTTAGATAAGATAAATCTTAGAAATTATATCTCCAACATCTTTTGAATTAAAAAAATAGTGCATATTCATGTCTCCAAACATGAAGGGTCTCCATGAAATTTCCATGAAGAAGTCTCTATTAATCCCTATTATATTACCAGGTCCCACGACTAATTTTCTCCAAGTCTCTGTAAGCATTTGTCTTCAAATCCTAGTTAGCATTATCTCTATGTGCATATGACCACTATCATAAGGTCCATGTGATCAATTGTCTTCAAGTTCCTAAAAGCAATTGTCTTTAAGTACCCGTGACCAACTTTCTCTAGGTCCATATGACTACTGTCTCTAAGAAGATCATGGATCTTTCTCCATTACATTGACATTTTTGTGTAAACATACATTGTAAGTATTTCCTCTTCCTCTCAAGTTGGTTAAAGTCTTTCAAACATATACATTTACAATACTTTACGGGAGAAATGATAATAAAAAAGGTATGTAGAAGCTCAGTTAAGACACCTAACCAAGCCACACCTTAAACTTGGTTAGGCCACAATCCAACCAAGTTATTTTGGCTCGTTTGGGCCACGACCCAATCGAGCTACTCTCCTCTCTCTCTCTCTCTCACCTCTCATTTCTCTTCTAATATGCCTATGATTTTACTCTTGTATAAGGAGGTGTACTTTAACTTTAAAGAACTTGATTCTTGTGTTCCTAGTGGTTATGTTTCTTTTTTACAACAATTTGATGTATTTCTTGATGAAATTCTAAGTGGATTGTCACCTATAAAAGGAATAGAACATTAGATTGACCTACTACTAGGTTGAGCTATTCCTAATGGACCAACGTATTATAGTAATCCTACGAAAACAAAAGAGTTTTGAAGGAAAGTGGAGGAGTTAATGTCAAAGGTGTACATTCGAGAGAGCATGAGTCCATGTGTTGTTCTTGTACTTTCAGTACCTAAGAAAGATGGCATTTTGATGGCATTTTGAGAATGTGTGTTGATTGTAGAGCAATCAATATTATAATAGGAAATTATAGACATCTTATCCCTTGATTAGATGATATGCTTGATGAATTACATGGATTTTATATGTTTTCCAAAATGAATCTTTAAAGTGGATATCCTCAAATTAGAATGAAAAAAAGTGATAAATAAAAATTGATTTTCAAACTAAATATGGTTTGTATGAGTGGTTAGTCATGCCTTTTAGACTTACTAATACACCTAGTACTTTTATGATATTGATGAACCTTATATCATGTGCATTCTTTGGTGGGTTCATAATTGTTTATTTTGATGATATATTGATTTATTGTAAAGTATTGATGAACATATAGATCATTTATGACAGATCTAAAAAGTATGACTTTTGCATGGAAAAGATTGTTTTTATTGGATATGTTGTTAGTACAAAGGTATCGAGATGGAAGGTGTTAAGCATAAGGCTATAAAAGAGTAGCCTACACCTAAGATGGTAAGTGAGTTTTCATAGATTGACTAATTTCTATAGAAGATATATGAAAGATTTTAGTACAATAGTTGCTCAATTAACTGAAATCATAAAGAAAACATTAGGTTTTAAATGGGAAATTGAATAAGAGAGCTTTTAATTTGTTAATAGAAAAGTTTGTTTTGCTTTCATTATGTGTTTTGCCTAACTTTACAAAAACTTTTAAGATTAAATGTGATACTTCATGAATATGTATTAGAGCTGTTATAATGAAGGATAAATGGCTCATAATCTATTTCAGTAAAAAGCTTAATGATACAACTTTAAACTACTCAACATATGATAAAAGGTTGTATACTAGTAAAGACTTTGGAGACTTGACAACATTACCTTTAGTCTAAAAGGTTCGTGATTCATACCGATCATTAATTTTTACGACACTTGAAAAGTTAAGGTAAGTTGAATCGTAAACATACCAAATGAATGGAATTTATTGATTTATTTCCATAAGCCATCAAATACAAGCAAGATAGCGAAAATATAGTTACAGAAGTATCGTCATGAAGGTATGTTCTTCTTAATAGTTTGAATGCTAGACTTTTAAAATTTGAGTATATGAAATAATTATATCATGATGATGTTGACATCAATAAAATTTATTTTCAATGTAAACTTGTGGCAACTAAAAAATAATATGTTCAATTTTATTATTAGTCATACTTAATCTATATTCTTTTAATTAATATTTATTTTATTTGAAATAATTTTTTAAATAATTTTTTAATTTCATCACCTTTATCTATCAATTTGAATTTACATTCTTTCAATAACCTTGAAAAAATATTAACAAATGAAAAGGTTATTCTTTATTTATCTTTTTTTTTTACCAGGTCAATGAACAGTGAAGAATGGTTCCAATTTGTTTTTCATAACACCATCAAGAATTAAAGAATAATTCCCTTTCAAGAAATCCTAATTTGAACGAAGAGCATTTTCCATTAAAGAAATAAACGTACCTGAAAAGAAATCAGCTTCCACACAACGGAAACAAATTTCTATACAGACGGCTACCACCGGGCAATTAAGGCAGATTGCAATATGATAGAAGAAAAGGTGGCAGATTGATAAAAGCTTCTCTCATTTCTAATAGCAAAGGTCACTAACGACAAACACATGGATGGACTCTGGGTATTTTCGCTTACCAAAACACCCATGCCCAGACCTCTTAAGATTCTACACCATACACATAATAAACATGCAATTGCTGCTCTTTCTCCCCAATCAAACCTCCCCCCGCGGCTTAATAAAGCAGAGCCAAAACAGACACCCACAGCCCAAGCCCTAAACCAAGCCCCCCAAATCCAATCCTCCCTGCCCCTGAAAACCATACCCGAACATCGTCCACCACTGGCCCACACAACGAGCTCATATCATCACTCCTGGTATTGTAGTACACGCTATAAAATGCAATACGGGTCCTGTCGGCCTTGGCTGTGAAGTTGAGGTTAGCAACCTGGAAGGTGGAGTTGGAGTCGGGTGTGTAATGGATATTTTGGGCCTGATCACCGGCGAAGGCCATGACTGCAAGTGGCTGCTTGCATTTGTCCCCGGCATGGCCCAAGGCAAACGACATCGTGTAAGGCTTGCTGGGTGTTGTTTCAACCATCTGTGAGATTATGCCTTCCTTGCCTGAGAGCAATTCAATGGCACGCTTGCCTTGTGGAACGGAGTAATGATAAGAGTCTATGTAGCGGACAGCCCTGTATGATTCGATAATCCAACCGGGCAACGACGACGTTTCCTCATCCAGTTTGGTTGGGAGCAGGACTCCGAGTGAAACGTTATTAAACATCCAGGGGCCTTCCTCATAATCACCATTAATTACTGCATTGTCTGAGGAGAGAGAACAAACAACAATCCCTTAATTATCAATCAAAGCATCTAACATCATAATTGCCTAGGTTAACGTGCCTTGTAATAATCGCATGTAAATTCAATTTGACAAAAAGAGGGAGAACCCAAGCAAGAAAGAAAAAGGCGCAAGACCCCACACATCGGATGCTCATGATCTAAATCAAAACGTCAAAAAGCATCAGCTAAACGCTGCCCCCACGTACTACTATATATAGAGGTAGGTGCAGGAAAGGGTGGGTGTCTATGGAAATTCAAAAGAGCGGGCAAAAGCAAGATTGTACCTTTGGGTCGCTCAGGAGTGAAAAGCTTTTTGATCGCAATATCATCGATAATAGGCCCACAAGTAGGGTCATCTTCCATGCCGGGATTCGAGAAAACCAGCCTCACTTTATCCTCCTGTGCCTCAAAAGCCAACGCGTATGGGTCCCACCCTTGCACATTATACAATGTCTGCAGGTCTATGGTCTGTGATGCAGGTAGCACTGACACGTTTAGAGATTCCAGCTGCGCGCACGTGCGAGCCGCACTGAACGTGACCGAGTATACAGATCCCTTCTCGACCGTCAATTCCTGGCTGATATCAGCGTCGTTCCCCAATCTTACTGCGTGTGCACCTCGTGGTACAATGAGGATCATCGCACCTTGTTTCTGTCCGGAGGATACCAGCTCTACGGTGCCGTTTGTTTTCCACCCTGGAATTTCGGTGGGCCCTTCAACCAGGGCCTCGTCTTTGGGGAAGCCAGTGATTGGTGGCGTTTCAAAATCACCGTTTGTCACCAACCCTGAAATAATAACATAACATTTACATATCGAAACAGCATCAAATTAACTTCCTTTATTCTTCTACGAAATTATTAATTAATTTTGTGCTTTTTACTTCTACTACAAGGTACGAATAGCAACGGCGACAAAGCAGGGGGGGTCTGATGTAAAAGCATGGGATTATTGGTCCACGAAATTATTGGTCTATAAATATAATAAACAGTGGTAGGACAAGGGGTAGATACATTTCAATGTCTGGTAAAGCGTTTTCCTATGGTCAAGAAACAGTCAACTCTTGGCCCACGATACAGAAGGACGTGACAAATCGCAGGGTCCAACAGTGAAGATGCCGCACCAACTGGCTTACCAAACAGCAAGCACAGTAGTTAGAAGGATATAATATCAGGAGGATTTGTTTTTTTTTCTCTTTGAGCAATAAGGAAACAGCTCCTGTCAAGATATGCCCTAATCTCTGCCAGATATTATTGAGAGAACAAAAAACATCCACATGCCTCCTTTTTTTTTTTTTTTTTGGGAACTGATGTCGAAGCAGCGAATAATGCTCTCCGAATTGAAGCATTCAGACCCTGTGATATCATGTACGTAAAACCAGTGACGAAACAACGATTTTAGGAATATGGACACAATATGATATTGTTTGAATACATTTTAAAAAATATTTATAGAATAACAAGAGATTTTGAGGGTACACAGTGCATGATGGATACTCTTATCTTATCGGGAGGAGCCTCAGAAATGAAAAGCGGAAAACTCATGGCCGGATAAAACAAGGAGAAATTTATTTTCGTTTTTCGGCCTTTTGTTTTTGGAATCTCAATACGCCGACAAAGTAATGATGGGATGTGAACGCTTATAACACCACATTGAATCAGATGCCGCGTGCAGCTCATGGACCCTACTACACCGTTTTGGCCCATCTTTGGTTTTGTTTTTCTACCCACCCTTCCAGCTCCCCTAGACCCTCCTAGTCTCGAGTCTCGACTACCTAAGTTTCCCCCCATGTTTACTCTCTCCCACTTTTTTCAAGGTTAGTGATTTTACCGGCGCTGGAAAATCAAAAAGACTGTAAATAAAATAAAATAGCTATAGCCCCAGCGTGCTCTACGGAAAGAACCCTTGTCGCTTTGCTAACTCATGCCAGCATGGCCATGAACTAATTTTTGGCGGCAGAATGTTCCACTCTGGTAATTTTACCCATCCATCCTACATGACGAGGAGAGAACGGGCGGCATGTATATAAACAACAATAATATTAGTATCTGGGAGCTTCCCATGTCTAGAAATTGGGTGATTTTACCCCCCCCCCCCCATAATTGACTCAACTTGAAGTTTTTAGGTCTAAATACTAAGGAGAAGACAATCACCGTATAGATCTTTGATTGGACAATTCTGCCAACATTTGAAATAGCGATCATCTCACAAGTTAATTGCAATATTGGTAGGAGAAAGGGAGGGAAAGAAAAAGGGTTAGTGCATCCATATTGGATATACCATGGGGGAAAAATGCCAAGTGACCAAAACACATTCAAGACCTTAATATATAAACTACTTTTCAACGGTCTATTAACCTCTATTTTATTTATAAAAAAAATGCAATTCATTCCCTTAAATATTCTTCTGTGTGTTCAAACTGAAGTTCAGAATCATTACTTTGCAAGATATGATCTATAAGTTTATTGGTCAGTTTTCTGGTAATCTCTATTCCAATTATGTCTATATAATTAGCTCCATGAACTTCCTAGCATATCTCCAGAGTGCCACAAAAATGAGCCGGCAACCTTATAACATCAAAACTTAAAATATCATGTCATGGAGACTCAAAATGTTTCCATGACTATTATACTTTCAAATGACGGGGCTATTATCCCCTGGAAAAAAAAATCTCACAAGACACTTATAAACCTTTTCTGTAAATAACTTGGTTTAGCAACTGTAACTCATCTACTCCATCGTCTCGCATATAAAAATGGTTTCAGCAATCGTCCATGAAAATGTATAACAAGCCCATGGAAGGAACAAGGTAACTGCTAGAAACTACTTCTTTGTATAGCATTGCACAAGCATGAACAAGAAAACTCTTAATCCTTCAAACATAAGGCGTAATTGCTGAAAATCCAAGCATCCCACAACTAGAATTATGTTTTAAGTCGACAAGACACCCATTGAATTATGTAGGGTAAATGTAAACCAGATCTCAAAAATAGCAATAACCCATAAAGCATATATACATATCTACCAAACAAGAAGCATCTACTAAACTACTTATAATGGAGTAAGAAAAAGGTATGCACTTGTTATTTAGGTTTGAAAGAGAGAAGGAGGAGTAAGAAATGGAAAGGAAACAAGAAAGAAAACACTTACCATCTTCTCCAAGTATTGCAGAAGCAAAAAGAGCAAAGACGAGCATAAACAAAGTGAACCATTTGCTTCTTGTTGAGCTTTGAAACATCTTCTTGGCTAAGTATTCTCTCTCTCAATCCCACTTTCAGTGTATATGAGTGTGTTTGCGCGTTTGCTCTGTTTTGCAGAAGGACAGAGGCAGAGAGGGTGTCTTTATATATATCCAAGATTCCAGCTTTATCGTCTTTATTCTTTGCTCTCTCTCTCTTTATAATTTATTTTTATTTTTATTTTTATTGCCTTTAGCTCGAGTATCGATTATTTGACAAAAAGGGTCCTTTCATACTTGAAGATTGTTAATTTTAACAACAGTCCGTGTTTTAAGAATCGTGGTCCGCCGTAAGACTGTACTTCGACGGTGTTTAATGCCTCGTGACTTAATTTATTGGTAAGTAAAATAAAAGGAAATTCGATGTCCGTTTCCTATTGGACCCCCCCCTTTCCTCTTCGAGGATTAGCAATTGTTTTATTTGCTCTTTGTTTTTGAAAAAATATTAGGAAGAAATTGTACAGATTAATATATTCTTAGCGACCAATAAGTAAAGTATGTGTGATCTTTTTTTTACAATTTATTGGACTTGGACCGATACCTTTGAGAACTCATTAAATTATTTAGAATGCAACAATTTAATATAAATGATACTTTATTATAAAGAAATTAATATCGATTGAATGATTTAAAAATATTCATTACCGTAAAAATAACAGAAATTACTATTTCTAACCATATATAAATACTATATAGTACATTCCAATCCCAATTGTAATGTGGAGAGGATGTTTTCTCACGACAACAATCTTATCATTAAATTTGATCGAGGCACATACACTCATATGCATTCCCTTATTCCAGGGGCACTGCTTTAAAAAGTTGGTGCAAAATGCAAATTTATTGAAAGGCATCCCTAAAAATCTATTATTTGCAAATAGATATTAAATGCCATTACCTCAAAATATCCCACTCCCTTAAAAATTCTTTATTTATTTATTTATTTATTTATTATTTCTGATGAGCCCTAGCACTTGGCAGAGGATGATAACCCAAAGACAATAAAAAAAAAAGAAAAAAAAAAAAAAGAAACGAGGGGAGATAGAAGACGATGCTTATATTTCTAATTCAGTAGCAAATGTTCCTCCCTGCGACTTCCTCAGATCACAACAATACATCAACCCACACTAATAATCCAGCATATGTCATGTGACTGCGGCAAGGTAACTTTGTATGTATGTTTTTCTTATAAATATATTAAAATAATATTTTTTATTATTTTTAATATTAATAAATCAAAATGATCAGAAAATATTTAAAAATTAATTTAAACAAAAACAAAAAACTAAATTTTGGTCTATCTTCGTTTGGATTGCACTTCCAAATAAGAATCAAGAATAGAAAAAAGATTGTCGATTTTATATTGTCTAAATGGTGAACATATTAAACAGTGGACAAGTTGTTACATCTACGCTACTACCAACAGACATGAAGGTGAGCAATATTTCGTTTCCAAATCTAATCCACAAGAAGTGATTTTGTGGCTCTTGAGATAAGTTATTCACTTATTGACATTCTCTATTTTTCTTATGTTTCTCTTGCTATTTCTATATAAAATTTTCAAAAAAAAACTTTGATTTTTAGACCAAATTTTAATTTTATATGTTTCGGATTCTTTTATATCTGTTTTAATTAAGACAACTTTGAATTTTAAAGTTAGATGTTAAATTTAATGTTGATGATTTGAACTTCAAACACTATTCTTACAACTCCAGACTTATAGTTCCAAACTTATAATAATGTATTAAAACTTTTATGATCTTTTAATATGCAAAAAGCAAAATAAAACTTGCGGAATAATTAAATAATCTAAATGTAAAAGATAACTTAACATCTTAGAATTAAGGAACTTACATTCATTTGATGATTCTTTAATTGATTACAAGGTACGCTGGAATTCCTTAACAAGAAAAACATTATATATATATATATATTGGTATAACTAGTTTTTTGGTAATGAAGACTACAAGCCGACTATTATAAGCCTATTGATTATCGTTTACGAACTATCACCCTACAAGCTATTTACCTACAAGTTATATGCATCTTGATTGTTGCCTACGAGATTACAAGTCTACTGGTAAACAAGTTTTGAAGATCATGAGAACTTGATTCAATTGCATAGCAACTGTTGTTGTTGATTAATTGAGTTGTTGTTGTTGTTTCTTCCTGCAACTTTGGTTTACATGGATAACCTCATGTTAACCACCCCCTCTGTCCATTACTCCTCACCTTCAGGATGCACAATTGAAATTATCCATCTCTATTATCTCATATGTTTTAGTCAGTTTATTTTACAAGTTTGGATTACATTTTTTTCATACTTTATCTTTTCTTTCTTCTAATCCAAACTTCATAACTTTTATATATAATATTCACATGCTTCAACCTATAACCAAGTCTTG
>Ga0307515_10003578_pt1 | contig 32646 bp, 21 predicted proteins | sample 17_EM_MG_FD_194513 | JGI IMG/M metagenome (GOLD analysis project Ga0307515, IMG submission 194513) | Populus trichocarpa ectomycorrhiza microbial communities from riparian zone in the Pacific Northwest, United States - 17_EM | ecosystem: Host-associated > Plants > Roots > Unclassified | place... | reverse complement strand
TTGTTAAAAGCAGTGTTTTTTAAAAATTTAATTTTTTTTGTTTAAAATTAATTATTTTTATGTTTTTGTGTTGTTTTAATGTGTTGTTTTAATGTGTTGTTGTCAAATATAATTTTAAAAAATAAAAAATACTTTAAAAAATAACTATTACCTTTCAACAAAATAAAAAACTTATATCCTTCAATTTTTTTCACATTTTTTTTTATGGGTGGGGCTTTCAATATTTTTTTTTTTTTTATGATTGCAGTAGCCTAGATGTTTATTGGGATGATTGCAAACTTGTTTGAAGAAGTATTTTTTAAAAATTAATTATTTTAGTTTGAAATTAATTTATTTTATATTTTTAGGTTGTTTTGATGTATTGATATCAAAAATAACTTTAAAAGAAATTAAAAAATATTTTAATATATTTTTAAATAAAAAATAAGTATTGCCATATTCACAAATAACGTCAATATATATCATATATCCTTCAATATTTTCACATTATTTTCATGATGGTGTGGGGCTTTCAATACTGTCATGCAGCCACTATCAGTTTATCCATCGGAGAAGATCGATCCGATCCGATCCGTCGAGTTGACTCCGACCATCATATCTTCGATCTAGCTAACCTTTGTACGTCCCATGCATGAATAATAATACATCGTACAGCACAGCAGCATAAGAGATGTTTGTGTTCTGTGTTGGTACCAACATTCTTACACAGTCCCATGTGAATGGGGCCCTAATTCCTGGCTCCTGTGGTACAAAAAACTCATGGCCTCACTCATGGGGTCCCTTGATTGTTAGCTAATCAAGATCATGCGAGGAAAAATCGTCGAGAAGGCCAAAAATATTGGTGGAGCTAGGGAGCTTCGTATGATGGCCAATAATATGACTAATGGGTAAGACCATTAACCATTTTTACTGACCAGTCGCACTGAGCTTGATGGTTCGAAGGATATGTTTCCTAGTTATGGACATGGAACCCATGTTGTCATCCTCAGTACTGCAAGCTAGAAGACCACCTTGGGAATTTTCAATTACAAGTAATTTGCTACCTGTAAACAAAGTTATTAAATCTGTATATGATCTGGTCTAGTTTAAGTTCGAGTCAAGAATTAAACCAGTTAACTCGAATAAATTTGAAGAACTCTCTCATCTTATTTTTGTAAACCTAGTTTGGAGTAGGGTTTAGAACCTAAGTTTGGCAGGTTATTAAGTTTACTAGCTAGGAAGTTTCCCTTTGATTCCATAATTTAACAAATAACCACCATAGATGACGTTTCACTCTTTTTCTTCTTCTTCTTCTTTTTAATAGTTTGCTAGTGATTTCAAAGTGTAAAGTTTCGAATTTGTGGCATTCCGTCGTTTGAAGGAGAGGGCGGGCTCCATGCATGTGTGAATTGTAACCATCATAAAAGCAGGTGTGATTTTTCACGGGAAGATAAAATCCACACACATATTCCTTAATCGATAAAAACCCTAAAATATATTAGCATTTGTGTTAATAATTAAGGTAATGTTTCGAAACACTCTTGTTGAAAGCATTGTGAAATTAAGTTATATGATATATTAATTTTAGTAGTTTACTAAGATGTGTTGATTAAATATCATTAATTAAACAATAACTAGCTAGCTTGTTATTTTTATTTACTTATTTTCAAGTTGCTTAGAAAATAACTAGCGGTATATAATTAACTATTATTTAAGTTTTTTTTTTAAATAAAAAGATAATTACAGGTAGAAAAAAGAATAAATATCCAGGTTCAACGTAGATTTTTATATGATTAACCCATCTTAGTTTCTACGAAACCTGCTTCGAGCATAGCTCCAAATCAACCGGGGTTCGGGTCGCTGGCCCGGTTTCTTAAGGATTGCTCTGATCTTTTGCTCGTGCGATTTGAGTGATTCTTGTGTTGGAATCAGTGGATAATTGCGTTCCTAATTATTGTGCGTTATAGAAGAAGAGGAGTTGTAAATGAAGTGGTTGGTCTCCTATCTACCAATTCATTATTGGCTGAGGGCAGATCTCTGTATAGAATTGCACATGCTACCTACGTTGTTGACCCTCTGTGTTCCATCGTCTTTTTTCAAGGATCATTAATTAAAATGTGTTTAGTTTGATAATTAAGAGGATTATGAAACATAACCACCCATCACCGGGTCCTAGCTATTTTTGAGATGCCATTACTGCACTTCATACATGATAATTAATAAATAATAATAATAAATGCATGAAGATGAATGTCTAGTTACCCAAACACAGAAGAAGAATTAATGAGAGTGCTACTTTTTTACAAAGTTACTAAACCAGGCAATGTGATAAGCTAGGCGTGTTCGTTAGAGTTTACTCGACCGAATCAAAATAATATCATTTTAATTAAAAAATAAAAAATATTATTTTAAAATAAAAAATTGATTTTTAATCAAATTATGAGTTGACTTGTCGGGTTAATAGATTTGATTGGATAAACTCAGTCAAACCAAGTTTAATAACATTATTTATATCTAAGAATATTGTTGTTTTCATTTTATGAAAAATCTTATTTATGGCAAGAATGATAACCTTATTATTGAATTCTCAAAATTAGTTCGTGAAACTTATATCACAAAAAGGCTTGCTATGAGATGAGATGGATGGGTCTTATTATATTGTTCTCAAGATTAGGTGGTGAGGCTTAGGGGAAATCTGGATATATTTTAAACAACATTAATAAAAGCAGAAAATCGATATTAAGGGATGGAAGGATCTTGGAACTTTCATTTCAAACCATGCTTTAAGTGTTAAATCACTCTGATTTGATGGGAGAAAGAAAGAAAGAAACAGAGCAGATACCATTGTCGATGGAAGGGTCTTGCAGGATTCCAAGTTATACCTAAATAAATAATAATTAGTTGCCATCAATTCCTAATTGTGATTAGTTTTGTACCTTCAACCTCAAACATCTCAACATGAATGCACGAAAAAAATGAGGCAATTATAATCTAGGGTTTGCCCTGGCTAGAGCCTAGTGGCATGTGACAACCAGGCAGCTCAATGAAAAAGTACGTACATGCAATTTTGTATTCTTAAGTCAATGTTGAAGAACTAACATGTTTGCACGATATTATCTATGCACATTAATATGGAAAGAACATGGAAGAGTCAACAGGGCATTCTGGTTGAAGTGCAAGAATCAGCCATGGAGTTTGAGCTGTCTTAGAGAGTTAGAGGGGACAAGATAAGATATGGCAAGGATTAATAACGACGCATGTCCGTGCATGGAACTCCTTTGAAACTTCATTAGTTAATGTGAGATGCAGAATGATTAATTAGATAATTAACTGGAATTATAATGCAACAAAACCTTCAAGTGATGCATGTTTTAAAATGGGGCATGCCGTGTGGAATATATATATAGCGAACCCAATAATTAATACAGTAATCATTATACGTTGATCTCTTGGCCAGATTCACTTGTCTTCTGTTTGTGTGCCAAGAACATGAGTGGGAGGATATGTTGACAAGAATGTTCTTAATCTCTTTCCCCTTCTTCATTCATCCACTAGTTTAGCACTTGAAAACTAGGTGGGATTTAATTTAAATATGTAAGCAAGCTGGAAATCTCCCCAGGAGACAACAATGAGTCAAAAAAAAAGTAAACTGGTTTAGGTCAACTCGGCTTTTCTACCAAGTCGACCGAATTCTTTTCTTTTTCTATTTTTTTCAACCTCTGTTGGTCTCCATCTCGGGCCGGCAAAGTCTACTTCAACCCATCAGGCCATCTAGGTTTTACAAATATGTTTTACAAATAGAAATGTGTAGAGTAACTTATTTTCATGAAGATTTAGATGGAATTTGCTTCCTATGTACCCCCCCTACAAAAACCAGCTCGGAAGCATAGACAAACATGTAGCCTTCTTGTAGTAAATTAACACTTGGTTGATTTCTTAGCTGGCCTTTGAAGGAACATATCAACCAAAATGGCTATCTTGAATTCTGGGCAGTTGGGATCTACTAAAGACACCATATATAGCATCAATAAGGCAATGTGTACAGCCCAGCAAAATCATTGTACCAAGAATTAGGTCACCAACAGATGTTAAGAAGGGAGATACAGAATCATCAAATCCATTTCCACCCTGCCTATAGCTACAGAACCTGAGGTGACCCTACATGTTTCAAAACGGCATTCAATGTGGAATATTGAACTCATTACCACAGTTATCATCTTACATTGTACTGTTCTGTTCCCTGCGAAGTATGATTTTGATTCTTAAGTTGTGTCTAAATTACTGAGACGCTGAACTGTTCAAAGATTTTCAGTTGGAGTCTTAAAACTAAAACTTTTTTCAATTCAGTATCCAGGGTTTTATACATTATTCAACTGAGTTCTATCATCCATGTCTATTAGTGTAAGTTTTGTCTAAAGTGTACAGTTATGCAATAAAATGATGTATTATTGAAGAAATCTTGATTTTCTTTTATTTGAAATTGGTGACGATTTTAGATGGGTGACCCAAGTATAGAGTTCTAAACAAATAAGGGATGTAATTGAGAAAATCTTTATCTGTCAACTATATCAAAAGAACAAAGAGAGGGGGGGCTAATTCGAGGATTCCCTCGTATCGTCTAATCCCGTTTTATGGTTTTTATATGAACCAAGTGCCCTTGAAATCATTCAGATTGCATTTGACATGAGATTGGAAATTTAGAAGAGAAATGTTGGGGGAAGAATAGCGAAATAGTGCTATGCACAACTTGTCTTGTGAAAACAAAATTCAAAGGCAAACTGACACTTCCTTGGTTTCTTAGCTGGCCTTCGACAGAACATATCAACAAAAAATGGTTCTCTGCATTTTGGACATTTGGGATGTCCTTCAGACACCATAGATGAGATGACGCAATGTATGCGGCCCCATCAAAACCAATGAAGGTACCTCAATTATGTCACTACTGTCAATAGAGTTCATATCCATCGACATGCAGGAACGTTGGCTTGATGATGATGAAGAAATTTCAACTTGATTTGATGGTTCATCGTGTGGGTGCAATCCTGGCAGTGAGAGTCCTAGGCAAAAATCAAGATTTGTATTCTTTTCTTCTTGTGCTATTATTGGAAAGCATCCCTCACTCAGCGGATAGCAATCACGTCAAAAGTTTTACTCTCATATGTCCTCATTGCTCTAATTTTTTGTAACAAGTAATGTTGATGTCTTTCATTAGTTAACTTTGGTTTAGTCTCACTGAAAGGAGTCAAAATGAAGTCAGTTTGAAGTTAGATGAACCTTGTGCCTAGTTGAGAATTCTCAACGCCATAAATGCATGAAGCATAATTTTAGTCCTGTGACTAAGAGAACGTAGAAAATATTTTGAGATGTATCACATACAGGATGATTAAAATGATCACAAGTTTTGAAGTTTACTGAAGGATGACCATATGTGAATGGTGCATTTTCAATAGCTTGGTTCACTCATTTGAGTGCCATACAGCTTTTGACTCTGAAACTGGTTTAAACCCATAATCTCTGTTTGAAATCCTTGTTCTCATCATGATCATCGATGTCATCGTCGCTATCTCCATCATTCACACCAGCCAAAAACATGTTATTATCACCATCATTGCTGGGTTCATCATCAATATCTGATTCAATATCTGATTCGTAGTTTGCCTCAGGAGAGTGATGCGCATTCCAATCAGGAGGGAAGGTCTTCTGTAAAGCTTCTGTGAGCTCTCCTCCTGTTCCTTCGATTTTGCGTAAACATTTGGACCAGTAAACTGCAGTCCCCATATCTACAGTCAACTCAGATTCTATCATTTCTCTGCAAATGGACAGAATCCCAGAGTAAATGTATGCTTCAGCAACAGTAGCCCTTGACAACAAGGATGTCATTAAGCAATGGTACACAGCTTTATCAGGCTTTAATCCAGCCAACTTCATCTCTTCAAAGCAGCGCAATGCTTTTTCTGGAAGAGAAGCACATGCCCACCCATGAATCAATGTGGTGTAGGTTTTCACATTTGGCTTCACTCCTAAAGCCTCCATTTCTTGTATTGTTTTTGTTGCTCTCTGAAAAATATTGTTTGCTCAAATCAAATTAGGAACAGCACAGAAAAAAATAAATAAATAAAGCTTAAGCATTTAAAATTTTAGACAGAAATGAATTGATTTAAGCATTTTGTTTCCTGGTTTTGTTTAAAAGCAAAAGTTGCACCTGATATTATTATGCCAGTTGGAAAATGAGAAACTGAAACAAAAACTTCCAGTGCCAGGGTCTTAAACACATATCGCCATCCAAGACTAGAAAGCAAAAATTCATCCTATATTACAAACCTAAGTAAAACATGAGGGACCAAATTGCTGAATTAACACCTAACTGAAATTTTCTTCTGTTCAAGTCTAAGCAATGCTTTAACTTTAAAGAAAAAAAGTAAAATTAATTTTCACTAAACTAGATGAAATCCTATGAACTCGTGTTGATCAGATTGTCTATACAAGGGCTCCAGCAATTTAGAATGCAATGCTTGTTATCACCATTCAAGTTCAGAATGCATTGAGTGTGCCTTTTACTAACAACATTGAAAACAAAGGACTAGTTACTGATCAGCAAAGCATACCAGCATGTCTCCAGCCTTGCAACAAGCATTTATAAAGGATGTATATGTATGAATATCAGGTTGAACCCCTTCTTGCTTCATTTGCTGCATAAGGTCAGCAGCCTCCCAAACATCACCTCTTCGAGCCCATCTTCATCAGAAAAACAATTGAATCAAGATATTGGAAATAAATGCTGATAACATATCTAACCAAGGAAACAGAGGAGATCAGAGTAGATTTTGAGAACACATTAATTGCAATGATATTTAAGAGACTGGAAGTTCTCTTAAAACACAAATTCACGAGTTATAGACAGTAATTCATACCCATCGATTAATATGTTATAGACAAAGGTGTTTCTTGGGATATTTTGAGAACTCATTTCTCTTGTAACTGCTAAAGCACTTTGCATCCTGCCTGACTTGCAACATGCCTTGAGCAATGCCTCATATGTAAACACATCAAGTTCTAGTCCTTCATTTCTTAATTTGGTAAAATACTCGAAGGCCTTTCCAGTATCACCTAATGCTGCATAACCATTCATGATTGTCGTGTATGTGTGTTCATCTGGACTTACACCTGCCAATGCCATCTCATCCAATATTTCAACAGCCTTCTCCATCTGCAAGATACTCAAGATGAACATGTTTGTGTCAAACAAGAAGATAATACATTACTGAATATAAGCTTCCAGTGCAGATAGAAACGAATTAGTGAAAAGGCAAAGTGAATCATTAATATCAGAAGACAGCATTCATAAACGGATAAACATAATTCAATTTTCATAACTGCTGATACACATGTACCAAAATGGAACTTCACTAAGCATCTCAAGAAGTGACTTAAGTCGATCACATAAATGAGGGATATGAAGGGAACAATGGTTCACTAAACTGGAAAAGAGGTTAAATTTTTCAACCAAGTACATGGGGGTGTAAGAGTCACTTGCACAAATAGATATAGTAAATTACTATTTACAGTGTTGTTCATGCAAGCACATCTTTGAAATTTTATATGTACCCTAAGGTGAAGGAAAAGTTACACATATTTAGGAAGTCTTTGAGAAACTTCCATCAATATTACAGACAATGACTGCTTTCCTAACAAATCAGCAACATTGAAAAAAAGGCCATGCTAAAATACTTATACAGCACACATCATGACATCTACAAAAAGGTTTTTTCACAAACTAGTCTATTTATCAAAATTTGAATCTGGTATGTCCAGGTTCCAAAACTAAGTTATATCATATGCATAGTTTACCTGACGCTTCTCAACAAGGCCGAGAACCAAAGCATTGAAGGTGTGCACAGTTGGAATGCACCCACTCCGCCTCATCATATCAAAAATTTCCAGGGCCCTCCTCATTTCCCCAGCTCTTGCAAATCCATGTATAATGGGCATAAATGTACGTGAAGTAGGCCGATGTCTTTTCTTCTGCATTTCCTTCACCATATGGATGGCACGATCCATATTTCCCATTCCACAGAATGCTTTGATAATGTTATTATAGAGAACCACATCAGGTTTCAAACCATCTTTGATAACATCTTCAAAAACTGTAAATGCATTGGTCCAATCCTTTAACTTCAAGAACCCATTGATCAACATGGAATACGTCTTCATGTTATGCTTTATGCCAGCTGATTCCATCATTTTGCTAACCTCCAGGGCTTTAGAAACTTTACCCATCTGAAAAGGAGGTTTGAATGTAATGTTTGATCATCAATTAAAAAGAAGACTAGAGATACCAACTTGAATACAAAGCATGAGTAAGGAAAAACTATACATCCAACAAAATACAGAATTCAAACAGAAATATTCATTGAATAAAAATGAAGATGGGCACACTGCGTACTTCCATAAAGCATAAGGATTCAAAAAGTTAGAACAGAAGAGCACAACATAGCATGAATGGTCAAAATCCTCATGAACTCAATCTTTCTGAAACTCAAATTGGATTGCAGGAAGGACATTTTGATGCCAAACTTTCGGAAGATTCCACTTAAAATGAACTGGATCCCAGCATTCTTAGCACTAAAGTCACAGGCCTTAACAACAAACAAATTCCACTGCATCCTCCTTAATGGTCATTCTTCTAGGATACTCAAACAAAGAAATATTATGTCTCTGGAAGACAACCTGATGCCCAATTCTCTGGACTGGATCCCAGTTTTCTTAGCACTAAAGCCATAAGCCCTCACAACAAGCAAATCCGCCTGCCATCCTCCAACATGATCACCTTTGTTAGTCCACTCAGAAAAGGACACTGTCTAGGTATCCCACTCTTTCAAGGGCACAACTCCAAGAGAAGGTCAAAACAAATGATTGGAGGCATCTAAAAGATCTCCTTTTAACTTATCACAGTTTTATATTTTTCATGGACACCAGGATCTGATTTCATTCTTCCAATTTATGTTTTACATTATCCTTGTGCAGCGAATTATGAATTAATTTGATTTGAGCAATGACATGCTTAGCTCCACACAGTTTTGTCCAAAATGTTTATACACTAACATCTTGAGCTAGGGCTGTCCGTTCCTTAAATCACAAGCATTCCTGGTGTCAAGTTGCTTCACTAGGCTCGTGAGTATGGGAGCTTTAAAATAGAATAAGATACAAAAATTTTAGAATGAAAAGGTGAAATGACAAAAGGCTTACCTTAGTGTACATATTGATGAGACATCCATAGCTAATCACTGAAGGAGCAAATCCACATTCCTACAACATGCATATAGTGATTTAGCATGAAGGGACGATATAAGATATGAATTATCATATAATTCAAGTAAATTCTTCATGAAAGAGTATAAAAGGCAAAGGTGAAGCTTTGCAATTACATGTTATCAAAAAATGCATATTGCTCTATCTAACCTCAAATGATTTTGGCATTCGAGAGCAAGAGGGGGGATCGACGGAGCTAAAAGACACAGAACACATCTCCAATGCAAACAAAATTTACAAAACTAAAGCACACACATAAGCACCTTGCATGTAATAAGCTCTATGACATTATCGTTTTGTTACCTTAAGCCTTTTGAATACAATCAGACATTTTTCTTCATTTCCAATCATAGTGTAACCGTTCATCATGGTATGATATATGTCAATAGGAGCATCTATACCTTCTTCTTCCATCTCCCTCACCAAAGATTCAGCTCGATCCATATTGCATGACTGACTGTAATTGATGGATGAATGAAGATATTGTGAGTTTATGAAAGCACCTCATAAACTTGGAAAAGATTTTAACAGAGACTATAGAGTATAATGTGTAGACAACATGAACAGAATCAACAGATACAAATTTTATCATGCAACCTAATTCAATAAGCATATCCTCCAAGGATCCATTTAACACGTACCAAAGGTTTTTTCCACAAATGATGCGACCTACACAGGATCCTTAGATATGGTCCTAGCCTTCAATAATTTAATAAAGTTGGCACCCCATAGACTTGGAGCCCAATAATTGCACTTGGCAGTGGGAGAATTGATGATGCACCAAACAATAGCCCCTAAAATGATCTCTATTATATGAGTACATATATACAAACTTGTAAGCTAAAGCATATGTATTTGACCTCACATTTAGTGCCATGGAACTATTCAGCATCAACATGATATAGTGTTCAGCATATTGAAGTGATCAGTGTGTGTGTGTGTGTGTGTGTGTAATGAAAAGAAATCAATATAGACTTGAATTTGAAACATAATACTGACCAATAAGCATATATAATGCTCCCATAAATGATTGCATTCAAATTTGTATGCCTCTCTTTGGCCTCCTTAAACCAGTGCTCTGCAGCTCTTCAAAATCAACGTTTAAGTTATTATTAGCATGGAGAGGAACTCCTGAAACAGAAACCAAAGTTGCAATGTTTTGCTATATAGAAAGTCAAGACTTGAACAACTGAACAAGTTGCAATTGCTAAAGTTTAAAGCATAAATCATCAAAGCTTTTATATGTTGATCAAGTCATGAAAACCTGCAGTTACTTTAGTTTAAAGAATAAGCCACTGCACAAATAAGAAAAATAAACACAAAACCAAAGGCTTAACAACAAGGTGAGGAAAAAAGGAGGCTTCAAAAGGATAATCTCCAAAAGCAAAGTTAATGAAACAGATATGTTCTTCAAGAAAAGGTACTAAAGGTAATATTTACTTACTCAGCATTGCCAATTTTGGCAAATCCTCCAACAACTATACTATATGTCACCAGACTCATTTCAACACCCTCTTCCTTCATTTTCCTAACACAAGACAGTGCTTCTTCCATGTCTCTACCAACTGCATAAGCGTGAATAAGGCTGCATGAAATAAATAACTTTAATGACAATAGAAGAAAAATAAATTACATAACAATTAACCTCTAAAACTATGAGGAACCAAGTTCCTGTTAATTGAACAAAAATTACATTTGGGAAGCAACCTTCAACAGACATTGCCAAATTACCCAAAAAATGAATAACAAATGAATGAAGAAAAAACACATAAATAATGTATGAAATTCAAAGCTGAAAGCCCTACAATCTCGTTTGGATAGGCTGTACTTGGAGTAAAATATTTTTCAGAAGGACTGCATCCTAAAACAGAATTTGCCACCAGACACATTGCTTGCGTAATATGTATGTACTGAAGACAATTTGGATGGATGACCGGTATTTTAACAGATAAAGAAGCTCATAAAAAAGTTATTCAACTTAAATCACAAATAAGCAAGACTAGTGATGTTTTATCAAAGATTTTACCTTGTATAGACATGTGAACTCGGATATATTCCCCTTACTCGCATGCTCTCAAAAGTTTGTCGTGCACGATGCATATCCCCTCGCCTCGCATAGTAACCCACCATTAATCCAAACTCCCTTCTAGCAGGCTAATAAAATGATGGGAAAAGAGAGGAAAATGCTAATGACTAAGTAAGAGCTATCATAACTTCTTAAATATAAAAGGTCACCCATGATATGACCATGCAACATTTTCCCATCATTTAGAAGCAATATGCATAACGAATCAAGCCATTACGCACAAATCATCCCCTTAAAAGTCAACGATTATCCACTTAGCCCACGGTTACCATAATCTGCACAAGTCATGGCTATATATATGTGGCCAGACACAGATTAATATGGAATTCATCATTTCCTACTGTTGACGACCTGAATCTCACAAGTCGTCCACATTTTCTCTGCTTAATCAACTTAAAACTACAAGTCTAACAATAAGAGTGTCTGAAACCTTTTACCTTCTTAATCCTTTCGAAAGCACTAACAACTGCCTGCCAATTCTCCGGTTGCGTGTCTAAAACCTTCCGAAAAGCCTTTGTAGACCCTTCTCTTTCTTCGTGCCATTTAGACCTATAGTCAACCCCATCCTCTCCATCAACCCAATTCTTCCTTTCCTCTGCTTTCGCCTTCAATCTTCTCCCATCATCCAATTTCACAGTCAAAACCCTCCCATGAAACTCCATTCCATCAAATTCCTCAGCTTTCATTGCAGACTTCTCTGCAGTTGGACCATCATATATAATAAACCCGAAACCAGCATTCCTTTCAGTCTCATTATGACCATTTATCAAAACTACATTCTTTATAGGACCGAATTGGCGAAAGAATTCAGAAAGTTCGTGTTTTTTTATCCAGTTTGGTAAATTTCCAATAAAGATCTTCCCTTTTTGGCAGAAATCAGTTTTGGGGGCTTCATTTTCTACTTTTCGAGTCTCTTGGGTTTCAGCTTCTGGGGTTCGAGTGGTTTCAAGTGGCGGCGGCGGTGGTGGTGGGTGAGAGAGTTTGCTGGAGAGGCGGAGTTTGGTGGAGAGAGAAAGAGGGTTGGTGGTGCTAGTGGCACTGGAGCTTGTTATTTGGGGTTTGGAGGGGTTAAGGAGGGTTTTGAGTGGGTTTTGGGGGATTTTAGGAGTTGTGGGGGCGGGGGCGGGGGTTGGGGCGGGGGTGGGATTGAGTGATTTGGGACGGCGGATAGAGGAAGAATTGGTGGGTTCTGGTGGCGGTGGAGGTGGTGGTTTGAGGGAGAAAGAAATGGAAGCGGTGGTTGTGGTGGTGGTGGTGTTGGAGGAGAAAGGAGGGGGGCAATGAGGAAAGTGCGGGATGGTGGACAGAGGCAAAATATCCATTATCTGTGGAGAGTTAATGGTGGGTACACAAGGTAGTTTTTGAAACCTTGGGTACTTATTCTCTTCGTACGGGCTAGAACCAGGCCTGTACATGGGCTAGAAATAGAAGTGTTGGATTTGCCTTGGAACCTTTCACCTAAGGCAGAAGCCTTGGGCCAATTCTCATTCACGATGAACTGAATACGTTGAGATAAATCTAACAAGAAGAGTTACTTGAGGACATTAATGCCAGGCAGGATGATGCTACCTTCTGAAACATCATAAAAAGATGTGATTATAGTGTAGTTATTTTTTAAAATCTTTTTCATTTTATATTTTAAAAATTATTTTAGACATCATTACAAACATTCCACCTGCAGCAGGAACACAAGCATGCAGTGAAAATGGCATACGAGTTCTAGGGTCATACAGCCTGCGCTTGCTGCAGTCCTTCGCCAAATCCATGGGAGAAAAAACAATACAACTTTTTTCCGACTTGTGATATCACACATGATTTATAATTCAAGTTGTTCATGTAATTGAACACATGACAAAAAAGGTATTAGATGACAGGATTGAATCAACTAAAATATCAGTCTTTTAACAGCAAAATCAACTAATTCTCCAGTTTAAAACATCAAGCACCAATAACATTGAGGATAATATAAATAAAAATTCTGAAAGTGAGCACTAAATAAAAGACATTCAGACACAAAATTTAAAGTTCTGGCTCGCACTTGAACATCGCGATGAGGTTATTTAACTCTAGTACCTCCTAGCACCACCTCCTCTGCCAAAGCCCTGGGTAGGAACCATAGGCTGAGGTTCAACTTCAACAATCCCAGGAAAGTCTGACATACCAAGGGCAGCAAGCATGTCAATGGTCTCTTTGTCAACTTTAATCTCTTGGATCTTAATGGCAGACTCTTCAGGCACAAAGTCCATACGACGCTCGCGCTCTTCCTCTTGAAGTTTCAGTGAGATGCCACGGACTGGTCCCTTCTGAATACGCTTCATTAGATGGGTAGAGAACCCAGCAATCTTGTTGCGGAGCCTCTTGGAGGGGATGATAGCAACCTCTTCCAAAATCTTCTTGTTGGTGTGGAAATCCAATGTCATTTTAGAGTAGTACCTCTCAATAACCTGGCGTGAGGACTTCTTCACTGTCTTAGTACGAACACGACCCATCTTCACAGATAAGCTTCTGCTGCTGCTGCTGCTGCTGCAAAGAAAACGTAAGATTAACTGAAACTGTAATGCTGATCATCATTTCCTTTCAGGAACCACGCAAGCAAAACATGAGAAACTGTGTTGGTAATGACCCAAGACAAAACAACTCTAAGTTCATACATGATAACATGAGAACCAAAATGCAATAGAGCTACAAGAAGACAGCTTGGAGAGTCAATTCTATTATCTTAAAGCCAAAAATTTCGCCGAGGAGATAAACTCCTAAAAAAGTTCCTCATATACGATAGATAACCAATTCAAGTCATGGCAGATATATAGAAACAGAACAAAAACAATCCTGTTTTCAGTTTCAAATGAGCTGCAAACCCCTAATGACGTCATATTAGTTCGACAGAGCTCTTCTAACAAGACAAAAAAACAGAAATAAAATCGACATTCAGCGTACACTAAACATCAAAATTACAGAAAAGAACACGACTTCAATTTCCAGCAGCAAAACTATAATCATTTTCAAACAAATCTAAAATCACTTTTTAAATCATTCAAAACAGTAAGCTAATCAATAAAACCGATTCAAATCTCATACTTTCTCAGGAAACAAACAAATCAATCACTGCAAAAAATCTGTAAACAAGAGCAATATCACAATAGTTTTGCATTCCCATTGCTAAGAAACTAAATATTCAAAACAGAAAAAAAAACAAAAGAGCCAAATAACCCCCTCCCCCTTTCCCACGTCATCTTAGCAACCAGACAGATCAAATACACACGAAAGCAACAAAAACAATAATTTTTCATTGAACTAAATAATACACAAGTTTTCTGTCTCACAAGATGAAGACATGAAGCAGGAGAGAAGAGGGTGAGTGTTACCTTCAAGAGGAGAGCACAGGTGAGAGCGAGGAGCGGCTGCTTGATTGGGGGGTGAGGAGAAGGGAGCGTGCATATATAAGGGATAGGGTTTTTCTCCTGTCACTGTTTTATATTCATCTTATAGCTTCATGGGCCGGACTGATATATGTGGAGATAATAGGCCCATTACTTCTTCTTTTTTGCGATTTTACTTCATCCGTTCTCTTTTTTATTTTCACAGGTCAGTAAAAAATAAAAATTTGTGGTTTTTTACGAGAAGAAAAAATTGTTACTGGAGGTTGAAAAATTAATTCATCAATTTTTTTTCTTTAAGGTTTTTGTACTAAATAATATTATTCATAACTATAGACTCAGTTCAGGATTGACTCGAAAAATACACAGTCATCAAGTCAACTCACTCACAAAACCATCCAGGTTAATATTTTTATTTAAATGGTATTTTTTTTTATTTTTTAGTATTATCCAGTCAGGTTTGTCAATTAATTATCTTTTTCGGTGAAACATAAAACCTTATCAAAATTAGGCTCTGAGTTATAATTTTCCAGTTCTATTTGTCAGCTGCATATACGTTAATATATTTACACAATAATTCTACATTTTATTGAATGATTTTGTTTCTGCACATTTAACTTTTCATCATTTTTTATTTGCATAAAACCCATGAAGGGGAACCCACGATTGCAATCCACTTCTTCTTTCAATCAAGATGCTTATGTAACATGGATATTGCCAAGAATTTTAAGATATATTTTTTATATTAAAAAAATATTTTAATATCAAAAATTATAAAGTTACATGTTCCAGAAAATTTATTAGGGAAATATTCAATCGAACCATCTCGCTTTAATTGGTATAAAATCTAATCTTATAGTCTAATTCCGAGCAACATTTTTTTTTTAATTAATGTGGATATCCAAACCAGCTTGCGTGTACCTCAATTAATTTCACGGGTCCTGAAGTTATCGACCATGTAAACTTCCAGTGACCCTGAGATTTGTGGGACTCAAACTAGTAACCTCTAGAAAGCAAATCTAGAACCTGACCAGTTAAACTATACTCAATCGGGTTTATATATTTCCTTTTTCTTTCTTAATCTTTAGTTGGTGTAACTACAAAAAGAATATACGCTGCACCGGGAAAAAAATGATTCAATTAGGATATGAAGCTAAAATGACCAATTGCTAGCTCTTTCTTTTTTCTTTTATTTTTCTCTTCAGATTTATATTATCGCAAGGCATGTGTGTGGTTCTTCGTTTGTCAAATACTGAGATATAAATCAAATTTTAGAGGCATGAATTATTAGCAATCAAGTGAACTTGTTCCCCTCAAACAAATTAATATTGTATTTCTCCTTTTTTTTTACATTAAATGATTGGATTTTATTCAGAGAAAACTTAAAATATATACCCAGATTATCATGTTAGTCTCAATTTTAATTGTACCTAAATTATATTTTCTATTAATTTTACACCCAAGCTATTTTGATTTTTCATTAAGGATTTATATTAGAATAATTTAAAGATGATGACTTTTTTTTAATGTGTAATTTGAATGAAAATATGGATAGAAAACCTTAAAATGGATGGAAATCTTTAGTTGGGAATTCCTAAGAATTTAGAAGTGTTCCGATTCCAAATGCCCAAAAAAATGATTGAAAACAGAGACAAATGAAAGCATAGAACTAATAAACATATTCCAAATGCCCAAAAATATGGTTTTAGAGAATCTCCCTCTTTCTTTCTGACTGGCAGCTATATATTTTCATCTTTAAGAGTATGATATGATTATACCACATCCATCCCTGGTTCCAAGAACATTTCGGTGGCCATGTAGTTGTCGTAGCTTCAGAATGTTACTGGATATACAGCTTCAGAGCCTAGCAAAGCACCCTGAAGTTAGAAAATGAAAGAAACTAGGAAGACTTCCTTCCCAGACAAAACAAAAGAGGGGAGATAAATAAATAAATACACAAGCAAGACTAAAATGTGAAAACCATTAGATTACCATGAGCTTGTAACTTGGGAGATCTCCCATGTTATTACAGAAGTCACTCTGCCAGCTAAAATTCTATTTCAGAAGGTGAGATTCCATCTCTGCTTAATATATTCTTCGGTCAAGTTTGGAGACAAGTCCGTTTACCGTATGCTTGAGCAAAAGTTACCATGATATTCAGATGAATGAAGTGTCGATCACTCAAACTTTAACTCCTGACATTTTGCATACAAATACCACAGTTGATAAACCACCCAAGAACCATAACATACTGAAAGCCATGACTGTCAGTAGGTAAACTAGCATCTCACCAAAACTACCTCAAGAACAACAGCATCCATTTCAGAAATGGTGAAACTTATTTGTGTCCCTGACAATAATTTCCTGACCAGTAATGCTAGAAGCATGCTTCATAAAAGAATGGCAATCACCACAAAAATACGGAGACTTTTCATAATCCTCATACGTGCCCTAGGAAGCATGTAAATCAGCCCAAATGTAAGCTTCTCTTTATGGTGGTTCAAGGGTTCTTGCTTTCAACTCTCTTAAAGATCATGAAGGCCACAGTCAGTTTCAGCTTTATTACGCGGTTTAATCATCTCTCCTAGCAAGTTATCCAACTCTAAATATATATCGGTAATTCTAGGATGGGTTCTCTTACTGGCCATAAAAGTGTGAACTTTGTCCTTAATTTCAATCCAACTTTGACCCCTCTCCTTCATGAGATGACCTCGATTTCTTTAAGAAACTTCCTTGCTTTTGCAGCTTCCTCCCAGTTTTTACCAGCAGCGTAAGTGTTTGCCAGCAAAACATAGTTTCCCCTGTTGTCAAGGTTCCATCTCGAAAAGGTTCTTAGCTGCAATCTCAGCTAATTCAAGATTCCCATGAATCCTGCAAGAGACAAGATGTGATCCCCACATTGAAGCAGTAGCAACAAATGGCATTCTCTTCATCAATTCATGAGCTTCATGGACTATCAACCATGCATGAATAGTGAAGGACATTTGGTGACACATTTTGCTCTCCTGTCATAAGTTTGAAATAGCTTCGTCCCTTGTCGACCATGCATAAGTGCACTTCATCACGGTGCATACCCATCTGCTGCATTTCCTCAAATAAATTCATCGCTTCCAAGGAGCAAGCATGTTTAGCAAACTCAGAAATCATCTCATTCCACAAGACAACATCCTATTCTTTCTATGTCACAAAACACAGCATAAGCCTCTTTTATGGTACCACATTTGGCATACATGTCTACGAGTGTGGAAGCGAAAATAAATTATTTGAACCAAAACCAGTTCTACAAACAATAGCATGCACCTGCCAGCCTTCAATCGAAGCTGCCAAAGTTGATATCATAAACTGATTGTATCAAGCCCCATTTCCTGCCCTCTAGCAAACAACACCAAGCCCTCCTCATAAAGCTTTGATTACCCCCACAAAAAGACACTGCCTTCAAAATACAACTCGCTTCCTCTATCAACCCACTTTTTGCATAAACATCAAGAAATGCAGTTCCCAAAGAAATGCATAAACATCAAGAAATGCAGTTCCTCTATCAACCTTGACAGGAAAGGCATGCAATTGCCTACACAAAACAACACGTAAATTCACTACATGGCCTTCCTTCTCTTCGCATTTCCAAGAAAATATCCCCTTCCCCCCTATCCGTTCTGTATACAAGTACCAATCATCGTATTCCATGAAACCGCACATCTCTCAGGCATTTCATCAAACACTTTGCAAGCAGTACGAATTAAACCACACTTCGAGTACACTTTCATTAACATATTTGATGTTAAGGTGTCTGTTTCTAACCCCAATCCAGTAACTTGCTCAAGGCAGGCCGTCCCTTTAACGGTTCTCGATTTTTTGCACAGAATTGTAATAAAAGAATGCAACTTTATAATTTAATGGCCTCGAAGAAAAGGTCTTGTTGAGTTATTATATCAGGTTTTTTGGTAGCATTAGCAACGGAACAGGACTGTTTGTTGTGATCAATAAAATTGTAATTGAATCTCCTCTTGTTGCATATGGTCCTAAATATTTTAATGTTCTTGCAAGGGATGTTTCTTCATTTCTTCTTTCTTGTGACCCAGACACGTTTTCTTTAGGTAAGGGCAAGAGAATTTGAATAGGTCAGAAGAAGGCTTTAAAACTGGGCTTTGCTGGGTGAACAATTTTCTTCGTCTTTTCAATTGCATCAGCCCGGTTCCAAATTTTTCACATGAAAATAACAAAGAAAATGATTTTTCTTTCTTTTGTTTTGGACACTTCAGAAGGATTTAGAGGTGGCTAGTAAGATAAGATTTTTACCATTGATTCATATCATATAATTCTATTTTGATATCGTGAAAATAAAAGCTTCTTATTAATATGGATGAAGATAACATTTCGAATCACCATTTATTTGCTGTACTTTTAACATTCTAGGAGTTTTATTGTGGTTGATGTTGCAGATGTTGAAGTGAAATGATGAAATCTATCTTTTTAGGGTTTATTTTTTTATTTTAAATGTCAATTATGAATAATAAGTTTGGGGTGTGGGCACTTGTGGTGTGGTAAATGAATATTAGAAAAGAATTATTAATACTCTTTGAATTGCTAAGATTTTTTGGGTGGTTTAAGATATACTATAAATTTATATTATGTATTTTTATTTTGATATCATAAAAATAAAAGCTCCTTACTCCTATAAAAATAGACATGTTGTCGGACCATGTTAAACCTTGTGTTATTTCTAGTTTCTCTTATTGCAATATTCATTAAGAATTGTTGTGGATTTTTCACAACAAAAGTGCTGCTCAGCTGAAAACGTATCAAATTAATGTTTTTTATGTGTTTTTTTAATAATTTTGAAATGTTAATATAAAAAAACAAAAAAACATAATTTATTTTCAATTAAAAAGCATCATATACCATAAATATCATGAAACTCACTAAAACAATTTAAGTTAGTTTAAAAAAAACCCTTTGGATAATTTATAAACAATAATTTAATAACTTATGCCTTGTCATAGTATTTATGATCCCATGAATTCAACTCAACTGGACAGGGAAAAATCAAAATTTTATCTCCGAGAGAGAACACTGAAAATATTTGTGTGAAGAAAGAATCTCATTTACAAGGAATTGCATGTCATTCGAGCAAGTAGTTGATGCTAGTTGGACACAAAATGATCTTTAAGACGATGGAGACAGGAACATAGGTAAGGACCGACACAGATTATCATGCTTGCATGGCAAATAAACACAGAAGAGGCACAAGGGGGCCCAGGAAACTAAGACAAAAATCTGCAAAATCACCCAGGCACGAATTTTGTGGACCCTCGTGTTTTTTCTATGAAAATTACATGACCACGTACGACTCTCTCATTCTTTATCCTTCGATTTTTTACAACTCCTGCTTGCAAAATCCCTGTAAAACCACTCAAGTACTTAGGCTGGATTATCTCTCGGAAGGAGAAGTCTTTTCACAGGAACTGGAAGTCACTAGCAAGGGGCCAAATAAGAGATATTCCAGCCCCATGATCATTTATCCTCACCTCCTCTCTTTTCTTTCTATACCTTGCTTTACTGGGATGTGCTTTTCATGCCCCTCTGTTAAAGAGTTGTAGGCTAATAGCAAGTCGTGGTGACGAGCATCTCATGATTTTTGTGGTTGGGATAGTGATAGCACCACTCAGACTCTCGCAGCAATTCTCTTGTTTAAAGTTGCGGTGATTAGAATCATGATATAGAGTGATTTTTAGAATAACTTTTCGGTTGACAAAAAACCATTACAAAAAACATCAATTTAACAAGTTAAAAGCAAAAATCATGTCAAACATCCCATTGGAATTCACGTGCTATACAAACCCTAATGGGAATCTTAAATCAATTTTAATGGTTGAGTAGGAAATGGGAAAGAAATTTAAAACGAGGGGACAAAAATGTGTCCTCCAACTATTATTCCATCATGATCGAGTCCTCTTACAAATGATTTCCATGTTGAATATACCATGGAAATAGAAGTTATAATTCCTTTAACCCTGCCATGATGTCATCAGGTTGTTCATCTTCTAGAATTTAATTAGAATATTATGGGTAATTGGGTAGTATCTAATAATTAAATATACAACTTGGTTTTTGAGATTTATTTCTGAGGGCATATTCATCATCTCTTCTTCTTCTCTCTTGGAGCGACATCTCTTCTTCTCTATCAGAAAACTTCTACATCTTTTCAAACCAAAATCGATTGGCTTTTCGCAGGATTTCTTTGTTCAGGTGTTGTTTTATCTTCTCACACTCATTATTAAACCTCAAGATCATTCCGTTGGCAAGTGATATGTTCAAACTTAAGATAATTAAAAGCGTAATTACATTGACTAATTAAGTTGAAGTTGATTCTCATTCATGTTTTCTTCTTTGAAAATGAAGATCACATGAATATAAGTTTACAATAAGGTGACATTATTCTCTTCTACGATTAGTTCACATGATTGATTTTAAAGATGTGACTGATGCATAGTTCTTTATCTTTATGGCAAAATCCATTGACGCAACATGACCTCGAGGAATATATTTTATCTTTTGACAGTACAATAACATCTCGAAGAACTGTTTATTTTCTGGTTAGAAAAGGGAAAAAGGGAGCAGTGCAGAAAGTGAAAGAATATATAGGCATTGCGTCATCACGTGGAGATTTTAGTGGAAACTAACCACACAATTGCGACCACCCACTCCTTGTTGCAGGCATCCACTGCCCTTGATTTTCAAGATGCTCATGGAGCATAATTCTCATTTCAGAAAAATCCCAGAAGTGAAAATCAGATTTTGTAATCTGTCAAACCATCTCACTTTTCTCAGTAGAAAATAAAGGATGATGACAGTTCAAGTAAGTATTCTAGTATGAACAAGGATTAGAGGAGAATCAAATTAGAATTAAACCCTTATCAACAACAAAAGTAAAATGACTTTTTTTTCTTCTTAATTTTAACTTAGATCGATGGTTTATAAATGCACAGTAATAGGGTTGATAAGTGTTTGTTTTCGTGTACGAATAAGAAAACATAAATTTATGTGTTTTTGAATGATTTTGATTTGTTAATGTTAAAAATATAAAAAATATTATTTAAATATATTTTTATAACAACAGGACAAAATTTTGTGGATGAGAATGAAAATACAGGCGCAAATTGACTCATGCACTAGACAAAAAGGATTCGGTAAGGACATGGAACCAGTAGTTGGCCCATAATTCTTTGTTTCCATGTTTATTTTGTCACAAGGCATGGCCTTTTGCTTTTATTTTCCCTTCTCTTTCTTTTTATCGTGGGAGAGAAAATCCCTGACCAGTCTCTAATTAAGAGAGCTCGAGTCACGAGAGAGAGAGATGATTAGATTGAAAAGTCCAAATAAAGTTGCTTATCATTGAAAATAGACAAATCTCTCCCAAGGATTAGTTCACCTATGGCTACGAGTCCTTGAAACTCCACTACTAGAGAGTGTTCCCTATAACCAACCTACCAGCTTATTCCTGTACCCTAAACCCTAACTGGGACTCTCAGCTTGATCATCATGCTTCTTGCAGTCAAAAGAAGATGAAGAATCAGCTCCATGACTCACCTCTACCCTGTAATAATCGACATAATTTGGCCTAGGCTAAGTTTCCATGAGTGATAGGACATGGGGAAATTGTCCTTTTCAATCAACCATCGACAGCGTGGTTCCAACTTTAATCCATTATATTTGCCAACCACTTATTCAAGTGAATATTCTAGTGAAAGAAGTGTTTTGGTAACTGTCAATTTGTAATTAATTAGCCAATCAACGTCAATAATCATCAAATCATGCAAAGCATCTTGCCCTTTTCAAATTGACATCGTATCCACCTTACTCTCGAGACCCATTTCTTTGAATCAATCAATCAATCCATCAAGATCATCCAAGTATATTTTCTACAAAATCCCACTTTTTATATATTCAATGTCAAAATCCCTTTTATTCAACAATAATACTTGGATTTTAGTGAGAAAACACGAGGGGATTGACTTCTTTTCCTACTCCCATTTACCAGCTATACAAGGTAGCGACTCCTGCAAAATTGCACAATTCTTTATTCTATCCTAGGCCCTCCTTTTTTCTTATCCATCAATCGCTCAAAAAGTAGAAGTCATTACCAAGAAAGAAGGTAAAGAGAAAGGAGAGATTTTTACACTTTGAAAGAATTAATATGGTCCTCGCTCTCGTCTGATTCCCTCGCAATCTCGCCATTCTTTTGACCGATAGAGCCTCCCCCTTCAGCATCAAAGCTAGCGTGGACACTGTACAGAACATATACAAGCACAGCGAGAGCTGAAAAGAAGACGAACCGCACATAGGATGGACCATCAAGAGACCCCAACAGGAATATGTTCAAGAAGATAGATGCACATGGTATCCATGGCATCAACGGAACACCCCAAAATTCAGGCTTTCTTGCCTGTGGCACAATGCAATGAAAGAGCTGTATTATTGCAATCGCTATCACCGCGCAAGCACCGAGCATAAAGGCTTTTCCCTTGCCATTAGGCATGAAATGCCATATGAGAGTGAATAGAATAGAGGTGAAGGAAAATGAACACAGGAAGGATAATGTAGGCCATGGATTAGTCGTCCCTATCGCGACGTAACGTCTGTAAACCAAAGCATTGGCCACCATGTAGAAGACAAATAGCGTGCCTATTGATACAAGGTTGAGGAGGACATTTAAATCAGTGAACAGCGCAATTGCTGCAGTGAAGATTCCTGAAAGAGAAACCATGCCACGTGATTAAGATAACACAAGGCATAAAATTTACAAGTTAATTTATATATTAAAAAGAATCGATAAAAACACGTACTAAACCCAAGATCAACTATCCATATCTATCATCATGTATTTAAAGAAATTTCACCAAATACCCTAAACTAATAACTATTTTGAAAAAAACCTAGTTATCGAGTCAATAATTTCTTAGTTCAACTTGAAATCTAGCTTGGATTAAGTTCGGAATCATAAGTTTTTCTAGTAAATTCAACTGTGGTGTTTATTTTTAGGAAAAATGAATACATGCAATTATTAATTGTTTGGAAAACAGGGGATGGATTGGTGATTAGTTCATGTCTTGGCCATCGAGTATACATAAAAAAATGCTGCTGAAATCTAGCCCATATCTATGTAAATGCTCGGCATGTGCTCTCTTCAATCCATCCACTTCTTTTCAGAGACGCATGCTAAATCCTGCCTAATCTGTTTATATAAATATGATTCACCTCTCTTTAGAAAAGATTTGTAGTCTCCAAGAAGACTTTTAGTATTTCTTAATTAAACAACAAATCCTACTTCCAGAACTTGTAATTAACTAAGTAATGCAAACAAAAAGGACTACGCAGTACCGAAAGAACCAAGACAGACCCATTTGGAGAACCTAATAGCATGCTCACGCATCCTCTTCACTTTCTACAAAGCAGAGGCATGCCAATTTGGCTAGTACTGAGGTCCAACTAGGAGTCTCTAAAACACCATGAGACGAAGGGCAAGTTCCTCGTAAAGTTTTCCTACTAGAGATGCTCTTGGATGTACTTAGCCTAGATAATTTTCCGGGAAAAATACTTGTCCAAGCTTACACACACTGTTAAACAACCAGATAATGTCAAATCTAAGCATTTCTGTAGAGACATGCATGGCTGTATCCTAGTCACAACAAGAAGGCAAAACGGCTACTGCTAATTAATGGTCCATATATCTACCAGTGATTAGGGATACAACATTAATCAAAACATAAATGCACCACCACCGGCAAAACCGAAACGGTTCAAGTAGGTCCCGTGCCCCCAGCAGCTTATCTTCGAGAACAAACTACAAAACACCAAAGATAATGCCACTAACGCAGTGTCATAACCCGAAAAAGCGTCCCGAAATAGGGTGGAGGTCATCAAGCTGATTCGGAAATAGCCTTGTTTTATTCAAACATTTATCCAATCAATTTAATCAAATCTAATATCTTATACGTATAATTGTGGTTTTATGACTATCTCGTTACAAAACCCAAACAGAAAACACACCAATTTTTTTTTCCTGGTCGAGAGCACCAAAAGAAGAGAAAAAATAAAAATAAAAAACAACATCGAGCCCAGTAAAAGCTATGGCAAAGAGCTGTATCGTTTCTTCACAAGAACAGGAGAATTTCCAATGAAAACCAGAAATAAGAAGATAAAAACACGTACCAAGAAATGCGGAAGCATTAACAGGCGTTGATGTCTTTGGGTGGACCCTAGCAAACCAAGCAGGGACGACATTGGACCGTCCGATCACACACAAGTATCTAGCTTGTCCCAGCATTGCAACTAATAATGATGTAAGAATCCCAAAGCTGGCCCCCATCCCTATCACATTAGAAACCCATTGCCAGCCATCTGATTCCCCTCTGAATGCTGCTGAGAATGGTGCGTCCGCATCTATCTACATGGTCGCCACCACACCCGATTACAAGAACATTTCAGTTACTTATAATTAATTTGTAGTAGCATTAAATTAGTTATTGTTCTGATTGATTGATTAGTATTTACCATATCATAAGGGAGGAGCATGGACATTGAAGCAGCCATGAGGCAATAAAGAATGGTGACAATTATAACAGAGCCTGAAACTCCGATGGGGATATCCTTAACAGGGTCATGGACTTCTTCAGCTAGAGTAGAAACAGCATCATATCCAATATAACTCAAATACACCATGGCTGCTCCATTGAACACACCAGGAGCTCCAAATGGGAAAAACCCAGATGGGTTGTTTGGGTTTGCAGGCTGTGTGAAGTTTTTCCAATCTCCTTTCCAAAATCCCATTAGTATCACAAATCCAATGAACAAAATGTGTAGAATTGTTAACAACATGTTCACCAATGAACTCTCTCTTGTGCTACAAAACAAGAACAAGCTAATCAAATTTAGTACGCGTAAGCTGGTCTGATGAGAATACGCTGAACATTTAAAAAACAAACAATAATGGTACCTGTAGCAGATGATGAGAGTAATGGCTAAGACAACAAGAACTGCGAAAGTGTCAATTTCATTGAAGCCATCAGGGAGTCCATGGATGACAAGTCTCCATTTTGATGTAGAGATGCCGATTGCTGAGCCTAGATAAGCAGTGAAGCCCCTAGCAACAGCAGCGTTTGACATGACATAATCCATTATAAGATTTGCACCGGTTAAGAACGCAGCAAATTCACCTGTTCAGGAAAAGAAGAAAAACCCCGTGAGCATTTATGCTGGTAGAGGAACAACTCATTGACAATAAATACATCAGTGATTGTAGCGGACCAAAAGTGATACGGAGATAACTGAAAGCCCCGCCGGCGACGGGCATGTCAACGGCAAACTCGGTGTAACAGAAGGAAGAGAGCAGAGCACAGAGACCAGCAATGGCATAGGAGATAACAACTGAAGGGCCAGCGCGGAGACGGCTGGCATGACCAGTGATGACGAAAACACCAGCACCAACCATACCACCGATGCCAAACCCAACAAGGTCGTACCAACGAAGAGTTCTTTGCATGACAGAACCAGACCTTGCTTTGACCTGGCTCATTTCTTCATGCGATGTTGAGACTGAACAAGCTCGCCTGGCTAGACGGGCTGGGGTCTGTGCCAGGGCTCGAAAGTAAGAGTCCAAGCCAGAGAAAGAGGAGCCATGGCTCTCCATTGGTAGAAATTCTTCTTTTAGTGCTATTTTGTATCTCTTTCTCTAGCTACCGCGTTCGTGCAAGGAGAAGGGGAGAGGAGTGGAGTTATAAAGGGGTGAGAGTGACTGCCAATGGACGGTGAATAAAAGGGCTTCAAGCTTTTCTCTCTGTTTTTTTTTTTTTTCCCTGCTCAGTAACTCCCCCATATGTCAATCAATTTCCCCTGCTTTGCTCTGTGGTATATCCACTATCCAGTTGGCTGTAGTTCGAGTATGTTTTTGGATTGATTTTGTAACGTGTGGTATGCATGAACATTGATAAGTAGAGGTTGAGAAAACAAGGGTGTTTAATGTATTTATTTTGGATCAGATTAAATCGGATTCTGGATTAAATCTTGATAATACTTGTATTCTGTTTATCACTTTCATCAGGTAAAATAAATTATTTAGAAAACCCAATCAGCGATGCTCATGAAAATCAGGTTTGGATGGAATTTTCATACCAGTCGGGACTGATATCCACGATCTTGGCCAGAGACGTCCAGGAGGACTGCACGAGCTTTTCCTTTGTTTAATACATTAATGACACTTTTTGTGGAGAGGCATGACTGAAACCCATAAAACGACAAACTCTAATAAATCTTCCCAGCTATTTTAAGGTACTGCTGATATGCAAGCCATGAAATCTCCTTTTCTAGGAAAGAAAAGGTATTATAAATTTCTGAATATGTAGATTGCGGTTTGATTAAAAAAACGAAGAAGATAGGGATATAAAAAATATATTTATTTGTAATTTTTAAATATAAAATTTACATGCATACTGTTGTATTTAGAAATAAAAATACTGTTTTATATAATTCTTTAAAATCTAAATCTATTACAATGATATAAAAACAAACAAACTATTTATTTGAGCCACCAACTCAAAGAAATCACAAAAGCAAAAGCACGAATAAGAATCAAGAGTTATTCCATGCTATCACTTTTCTACTGAAAATTTGCACCATAAATGTTCATGGTGGATTTCAGTCCTGACATTTGAATTTTGAATGCAACCTCCCGAGCCAGTTGAAACGGGCCGGGAAGGAAACATGAGGACGACACCAACTTGGCAGAGGAATCGCAAGACGTCACAGTTGAACCAGAACGGGGTCAACGAGCCAGATGGTGGTGCCGACGGGTTCTTGACTGCTCATGTACTGGAAGGCACGTGGCTCTGTAGAAGGCACGTGGCTCTGCACCAAGCTTTAGAACCCACAACGACACGTGTAGGAGATGAAAAGGCAAATCTTCGGAAGATAAGCATGGATTTAAGGAAAAAGAAGATAGGCGAACTGCTGGCTGGCATGAACATGAAAACGAGTCACCAAGAGGGTACTTCATGTAAGATACTTTTTATTATTTAAAAATATTTTTTATATAGAAACAGAAATAGAAACCACCTTAAACATCCAAAACGTGAAAGCAAAAATAATTTTAAAAAATTGCTTGTTGAAACAAAATTCAATACAACCTCACTTGACTTTACATTCTTCACAGCAGCTAAAAATAATTTTAAAAAAAACTGGACTGCTGATTAAAATTTATTCTTCTGGGAGATCCAGACATTAAAACTAATATTAGATTAATTTGAGCCGATTAATTGATACAAAATACACTCTTAAAAACCTATTTAAATTAATCCAAAAATAATTTTAATGTAAAAAAAAAAAAGCTGACGCAAAAGTTTCATCTATATCTTGTGCACAAGTGGTTAATCAGTGCGCACCGTCTCTCCCAAAACGGATAAAATCATCTGCGATCCTCCGTGCAGCCTTTGTCAGGGCAACGAGGGGGGCCCTGCACCTAAGCCATGGCTCTAGCACGGGCACGATCTTATCAGACCATCCATGACCATCCAAACAGACCTCGAGTTTCTAAGATTTGGGTCCGCGGCTGGCTCCCACAAAATCGCCATGGATAGTTTTTTTCTCTAGGCCCCCGATGCTCCTGTTTGTATCCATGTCGACCATCCTCCCTCTCCTGCTGCTGCTGGAAATTGGAATTCAAACCCTTTCTAACTTCCAAAGGCTAGTTCATTAACGTTGTCAAAACCATTATAATTATGCGATGGTGGCTCGGTCAAACTCCACATGTAAGGTCCTCTTTCAGACTATAATGTTATTAAAGATCATTATTAATTCGACAATGGAAGGTATACAAAACATTTGTTAGATTATGGTAGGGACACATGATGTTCGGTACCCAAAATTATTTTATATTGTGCTGCCCAAAGAGCTCGGTGTTAGTTCTTGGTAACACGAGGTATGCATCCACTGAATAAAATAAACTCGGGTGTTTTCTTCGAAGAAACATATTCCATAACAAATTATTTTAGCTCATGCATTGTCTGCCATCAAGAGTAGCAAGACCACAGATATTGACTTAACCTGATTCGGTTGGCGGATACCATATGACGTAGCTATTTGAAGGAGGATTAATGGACAGTTTAGAATTGCATTCGTTTCATGAATTTTTAATTAATTTTTTTAATGTTTTTAAATTGTTTTGATCGTTGAGGTGAAAAATAATTTATTTTTTTAAAAAAATATTATTTTAATATATTTTTAAGTGAAAAATACTTTGAAAAACAACCGCTGTCACGTTCTCAAATACCCCTTTTAAATTTCAAATCATTTTTGCTATTAACTCGTGATTTAGTTGCGACAATCTAAACCTATTAAGTTTAAACAAAAGAATTTATTAAAAAAAAACTAAAACAAATTTGTTTTTAAAAAGTAATAAACTCAGATTGACAAGTGATGGCTCGATAGCTCAATAATTAAGATCCTAAACCAGACCGATGGGATCTGAATACGAACGCTTAAGATTCATTGCAATTTAGGAATTAAAAAACAAAAGAGCATGAACGGATGCAAATCTGGGTGGGTCTAAAATGTCAGTTGCTGGGCCTACCGACTTATAGGAAGCACTACCCTCTCCAACAAATTTAAGTATCTCTTCAAGCAACATGGGCCATCAAGTATATGTTTAGGTATTTGTTCTTTCAAAGACAAGCAACCTTTTCTTCCTCGGAGAAATCAATCACTTCATTACCAATGTTTTGGATCCGAAAATCTCAGCTTCTTCACCTCCTTGCGGCTTTCTTGACATAAAATGATGATGAAATTCAATGCATTTAATGACTATATTCCTTAACCATCACCCTCAGCAGCAGTAGCACTAGGACCCCATGACTTTGTTCAGGTACTATCCCTCTCCGCTGCCGTTTAAGCCTGCCCATTTGGTTTGCATGATTGTTATGCGGCTCGCTTCCATTAAATATTTTGACAGAACCATAGGCTCGAGCTTCGTTTATCCTGGTTTAAATTGCAACCTCTAAAATCATAGCCATCCGGCCCACGTCTCATGCTTTTGTGGTTTACATTCCCTTGGGAAGACGGCTTGGCCCAGTATAATCCAACCGAGGTCCACTGGAAAAGCATTTCTGATGACCCACCAGCTGCATCTCTATCGAAATGGACCTCCCGTTGTGATTTTATATTTACAGTGGAGTTATTCTACAATAATCCCGACAATACATGGATAAAATTCATCATTTATATATATAAAAAAATATGGTTTTATTTATGATAATAATAAAAGAAGTAACAATCTGATTGAAACTTTTATAACTACCTCGACTTTGATTTTTGTTTCATTGCCGTCCTTTGAGTGAACTGAATGCAGACATCCTATTCTGATTTCGAAATACATATCATAAAATGTTTCATTGACTTGGAATAGTTGCTTCCATGACCTGATTTGATACTATGTTTTTTCGTCATCTTCGGAGAAGTCTAGAAATACAATCTCTCATGCATGGATGTCGTTTTTCTGACTTGTGCTCAGCTTAGTGGATTTTTTCACGAGTACCTTAATACATAGAAATAAATATGATGTATTTGACAAATAATTAATCTCTTAATTCAAATAATATAATTTATTCTCTTTAGTTAGGGTATTTGATGACTTATATGAAAAGTTTAGGTAGTTGATAGCTAGAAATAAATGGTGTCTACTAAGCCAATGTGACTCGTTCATGTAAAAGATTGTATTTGATAGATATAAAAACTTTCTTATGCTTAAATCGATAACTTTGTAGAAAAAAAATGTGAGTTGTAATATACTCAAAACAATACATATAGGATCATTGTAAAATATCAAGAAATCCGTGTGGAATTTTATAAAAATTCTAAAGGAAGTGCTGAGCTCGGGTAAGGTGTTAAGCCCACTAGAGGTTAAAAATGATTCAAAGCCTATTACTTGAACCCAAATAGGCCTGAACCCAAACACATTGAGTTTAAGTGTGATGACCCGAGCTCACAAAGATGCTGAGGTGCATGTCCAGCATCGTATAGGCATGCATGCCTTGCATGAGTAGGGTTTCTTATACATATTTTATTTAAATAAATCTCTTTTGAATCTCCAGTATACATTTGGTGAGTTTAAAAATGATAAATATAATGGAAGAAGAGCATCATGTTGTCACCATTGCTAACCCTAAAAATTGACCACTATGCATCAAATGAGATATTAACGTGTTTAGAAATGTGGTTATGTATTAAAATAATATATTTTTTTAAAAAAATTAATTTTAACATCAACGCATCAAAATGATCTAAAAACATAAAAAAAATATTAATCTGAAGTAAAGAAAAAAATAAAAAAATTTCAAAATTTTTAAAAACGTAAAAATAAATAGGATATTTTAGCCAATGAGTCATATTTTTCAGAGCCATCTACAACCTAAATGTTAATTCTTTTGAGGTTGGACTTGGTTTTGGCAATGAATTCCATTGCACTCAAGTTGAAAAAATTCAGTGCAAAAATAATTTTTAAAAAAAAAACACTATTTAGCCGTGGAGACTTTTTATTCAAGCTTTATAAATTTCATAATTTATTAATATTGATAATTGTCATGCCGAACCCAACTTGAAGATTTATCTGAAAAGTAATCTAACTTATGAGGTCTTTAAATCAACCATAAATTATTAGATTAAATCAAGTAAATTGTTTTTAATAAATTTAAAAGGTTTCATTCTTTTTCTTTTTAACCTGATTTGATTTTGTATGTATGGATCTATCAATTAAATTATTAAAAGGTCAGTTGGGTTTTATAAAACTAATATCTTATTAAATTCTTATCCAATAACTTGATTTAAGCGAGGTTCAAATTCAAGTTTCAGAAGTTATTTTTCAATATTAAAACTAAGTTTAACAATGTCTATGACTGACGTAACGAATGACAACTTCATTAAAATATTCAAATCTCAATGTAATGGTGGTGGATTGTTTGTTTTATCCCCTCATGGCTGCTTGTCTAAAGAATTGCAACTTTAGATAAAGAAATCTCTCGCAATGGTAATGTAAATATTTGTTTTAATGACAGCATGGTGGTGGATTGTTCATATCCGCTACCTATCAAATCAATATCACGAAACCGAAACCAACCTTCTAGGTGTTGGTTCAGTAATAAAAGTTTGGAACCAAGATGTTTGTGTTTTCTGTGGTCTCAGGTTCGAATCCTGTGATTGCTTATATGATGACCACTGGAAGCTTACATGATTGTTAACTTCAGGGTCCATGGAATTAGTCGAGATACATGCAAGCTGGCCCGGACACTCACATTAAACTAAAAAAAAAATATCACGAAACCCACTTTAAAGTTTAAACTAAGATCTTACTTTAAGCGTTCGAAAGATGAATATATATATATATAGAAATATAAATTCAAAGGAACATCATCACACCACTCTCAAAAAAGTGGCTTTCAAAATATCTTTTGTTTTTATTAGTTCATGTCACATCAAGGGAAGAAGGTCTCTCTTCTTTAATCATTTTATGCTGTTTTTCTCCAAACACAAAGTAAATGACTCTATAAACTTTAGAAATCAAAAGCCATAATGTTAGATAGAACTTTTTGAAATTTCCGCATTTAATATTAACTATCATATTGTATCGCCCTCGTATAGAAAATATTTTAAATGATTTAGAATCAACAACCCACCCATTTAATAGATTTAGATCTGATGATTATGTTTTAATGTGCTAGTAGCTTTTAGAAAAAAAAAAAAAACTTTAAAACGTATAATATAATTGAAAAAAATAATAATAATTTGAACCCTCCTGCAGAGATATTTTTCAAAATGATTATTTATTACATCACTCAGTTAACAAAACTTGGCTAG
>Ga0307515_10003577_pt1 | contig 32647 bp, 35 predicted proteins | sample 17_EM_MG_FD_194513 | JGI IMG/M metagenome (GOLD analysis project Ga0307515, IMG submission 194513) | Populus trichocarpa ectomycorrhiza microbial communities from riparian zone in the Pacific Northwest, United States - 17_EM | ecosystem: Host-associated > Plants > Roots > Unclassified | place... | reverse complement strand
ATCTTAAACGGAAGACAACACCACCTGGACCCAGTCACAATCAAAAGCGACTTCGAGCAAATACACAGGGAGAGGCAACAGCGCAGACATACTCCACTTCTGTTGATGATGTCAACAAGAGCGTAGACGAAAACGACGAAAGTGATTTGACAGAGCTGGATATTGAGGAAAGAGAGGGTCTCGATTAGTACAAGGATGTGGACGAGGAGGAGGATGAGGATGAGGACGTTGTAGAGGAAGAGGGCAGCGAGGAAGAAGAGCTGGTTTCAAGTCAGGATGTAAAGCGCAGTGTAATTGTAGTTGCATCACAACGTTGAGTGTAATTAGCACTTTATATGTATGCTCCGCGAATGAACCAGTCCAGGCACGGAGGTGGGGTGCAGGGGTTCACTCCGTGAATGGACCGGTCTCTCCACGCAGGGACATCCTCCGTGACTGGACTAGAACATCATACAGCCACCATCTTCCTACATGCCTTCATTCTCATACAAGACATCAGATGATGCTGAGACTCACGACCTCAGTACACAAGCAGCTATCTTGGTTGCATAATTGGTCTCAGTCATCTTAAAGCCAGAGATGATGTGTTGTGCTTGTTGTTTATTCATACAGTATTCACTCTTACTAGAGTATGACAGGACCTGATATCCCCTCCGCCTCCGGGCTAGCCGGCTTGATGGCTGAGCTCCCCTCCGCTACCCTTCCTCCCCGCTGACAAATGAAAAGAAAAGAAAAACAGATAGAAAGAAAACAATATAACCCCGTTGCTGCCGCCGTGAGCTTCTGCGCCCGCTGTGTACTGCCATTCACCTGGGCGGGAACTTCCCGACTTCAGTAGCCGCCAGGAAATCTACAACCGCATTATAACACTTTTCCATGGAAAACAGCTCTGAGACCTGCATGTGTCGGCATCAGCCTGCTTTCCAGCCCTTGGCCTTTCCCACCGCTTTCCAGAGCGCGCTCTGCTGGTCTCTTCACCGGCTGCAGTGGTGGAAGAGGTGCTCCCGCATCTGGGCCACTGTCCCTTTACACCACCAGCACTTGTCATCCTCTCGGTGACCGAATCAATGTAGGTAAACTCCAGTGGGCGCATGCCCGGGTTTTAGTCAATAAAACCTGGCAGCTAATGACTTCACACTTGTCATCGGAATAGGTCTTTTGGTCCCTGCCTTGCCCTTCAGCCTATAGCTGAAGTGCTTGCTGCATTTGTCGGCCTCCCACCTTGGCTTGGCTGCTGACCTTCCCTCGGAGATCCACCTGGCCATATTCGAGGCCGAGGTGCACGGCCGCTCTATCGCCGTGTCCCCACTTGCATCGCGGGCTACGTTCGCCAGGCAATCTGCTTCTTCGTTCCCGGGGAATCTGGAGTGTCCCCGAACCCAGTGAATCTCCGTTTTGATGCCGTGGGCGAGGAGAGCCTGTGCCCTTCGATTGATCCGTCTTGCTAGCCGCTATCCAGGGCCCGGCTCCGATGATGTCTTCTTTGGCCTGAGATGACTGTTGACTCTTATACGGGCTGATGGCATTCAGCCGTATTTGTACTTATATAAATGGCCTTATGGCCCTATTGGGTGGAACACAATCAAAGTTATCTACGATCTCTACGCTGAACAATTTTGTTGCATGTATATATAGAGCTGACATGAACTGACCGCTAGCGAGGCTGGTGGCACACTTTTTTCCAATATATAACGTGCATCTTTCTCCTCTCTTCTCTCTGTATCTACGTCTATATTTTAATCCATTCACGGAGGCAGTTCTTCCGCGGAGTACCTAGTCAGTTCACGCAGGCACGCCTTCCATGAACGAACCGTCCATTCACGGAGTCCGTCCCTACCTCCATGAACTGACCAGTTCGTTCGCAGAGTCAGTCAAAAATTGCAAATACTCTGCTCTGCACGCATGTATGTACCTGCACTGGCATGGAAATACACTCAGCTGGCTCTATCCAGATGAATTCAATCAGCGCAACCGCGTACGTTCAGCGCCGCGCAATTGAGTACATTCGTTAACCGCATACGTTCAACACAGTGCATTGAGGTTCATTCATCAATCGTGTACATTCTTCATGTAGGGCAGACTATGAGTGCGGTCATCACGTGGTGCTAGGGTTGAGCGGCGGAGCCGCATTCACTTTACTTCTTGTGTACGTGTCAAATAGATGAATAGACAAGTCAATATACGCATCACCAATTTGGCAGCGGCACCATAAGTCGACGTACGCTTCCCTCTGCGCCAGGATTGGTCCAACACTTCACAGCATAACTGAGTAAATTCCACGGATTCTATCTTTCCAAAAATGCCAACTGCCATACATCGACCATCCCACATCAAATTCTGCCATTCCAAAAGGGTAGCCATCGTGAACTCACTCTTCGGGAAGCTGCTCGTCATCAGACCCCCTGCTAAACTCATCCTAGGACTTTGTGGGTATAAAGGCAACTCCACGAGAAGTCGTTGCAACTGTTTCAAAGGAAAAGCGTAGTGCACACATCATTACCATGGCCGAGATGGTGGTGCGCAGTGCATAAATATTGGACCTTCTGCTGTGCTATCAGGTACGTTCAATCTCAAATGAAACACAAGATCAGCTCCATTGGAGCCATGTCACGATATAAAATGCCGTCAAGCCAATTCCCAGGTAGATGATTGGGTGGATACTGCTCCTACATCTGGGGAGGATACTGCGAATGTGAGCAGTGATTTGACAGACCTGGATACTGAGGATGAGAAGGTTGTCGAGGAGGAAGGGGTCACTGCGGAGGAAGAGGAAAAGGAACAGGAGGAGGGCAATGAGGAGGCGGGCAATGAGGACGGAAATGAAGAAGATGAGCTGGTATCAACGATGACATGGAGCACAGTGTAATTGTAGTTGCATCAGGACATCCAAGCGGCATCCGATTGTTGGGATCACGATGATGAATGAATCTGTTATAATTTTTCATTGACTCCGTGAATGAACTAGTCAGTTCACGGAGATGGGGTACGGACTCCGTGAATCGATGGTTCGTCCACAGAACTTGGACCTCCGTGAACTCACTAGGTACTCCGCGGAGGGCCCGCCTCCGTGAATGGACTAGAACGGTCTATACATGCACACGGTTCTTCCATATGTCAACAGAGCTGTTACAATATGGAAAAGGGAACCGTGTGTGAAGATTCGATTATACCGAGAGAAGATAACAGAGAAAGAGAAGGACTCGACCATTATACAGAGAATGATCGGGGAAATCTTTGAAGACTTTGCCTGTCTGAGTCACTCACCACTCTCCACTACCGGATATGCAAAACCATCTGTTGAATTTATAATGCATATGAAGTCTATTGATCCATCTAGAGGTGAAATCTCTGTCTTATGGACTACAGAAGTCTGGTTACTCCTCCGAGATCCCGCTGAGATAGTGAGTGCGGTAATTGGAGTAGCCAGCAGTGATGCGATGTTCTAGTCAGTTCACGGAGGATGTCAGTCCGCGGAGTGACTAGTCAACCCGCGGAGTAACTGGGCTCCATGAACTGACCGGTCACTTCATAGAGTCTACCACAACTCCGTGAACTGACCAGTCACTTCGGGGAGCCATGGCGACACACAGAAAATGACAAAAGTTTTGTTTAATTAAGTCTGCGAGCATTTGTCCAATTACCAAGAGATGTATGTATGTAATATGTACAATACATTGCTCTTTCAACTCCCTGTCTTTGATTTACAATATCTTTAAAATTGATAGAGCAGCTTTAAAAATACACTCAAAAATCGCCCAAAATCGATGATTTTCCACAATTATTCTATTAATATGAGAGATATAGTCAATTGGAGACCAGGAGGTGAAAGCGCAATGAATTGTACATATTTCATGTAAACATAACTTTGGGATCAGAGCAACTGTTAATTGCGTGTGAGCATAAATAGCACTGGTTAGTTCACGGATCTGTGATCTGACTGGTTCATTCACGGAAGGTGGGACTCCGTGAACTGACTAGTCACTCCGCGGACTGACATTCTCCGTGAACTGACTGGAACACGCGATGAAGGAAAAAACGTTGTTTTTCAAACTAGATACTAAATGTTGTCTATTTACAAGAGAATCAGACCGCTGAAGGCCATTGGCATGGATGGAGTTTGGTGCTGGTGCAGTGTATCTGGCGGAGAAACTAAGATCGCCTGAGTTCCTCCCGATATCTGACTTTACTGTTTTTGATTGTATGTTTTAATCATACTGTATTCACTCTAATCACAGTATGAGAGGACCTTAATAACCCACTCCGCCTCCAGGTGAGCCGGCTACATGGCGGAGCTCCCCCCCCGCTACGCTTCGTTCCCATTGACAAATGAACAATTCAATGAGAGCAAGACAAAAGGCCAGAATGAAAGCAAGAACGGTCTAACCCCAGTACGGCCCACGCCGCTCCCGAGCCCTGAGCCCGCTCCCTATCGCTATTTCCTTTTGGGTCGAAATATCCCAACTTCAGTGGCCTCCAGGATGTCCATCACTGCTTGGTCGCACACTTTGATGGAAAATTGCTTAGAGATCTGCACATGTCGGCATCTGGCCACTTTCCAGCCCGTCGCCTTCCCCACCACCTTCCACAGTTCTATCTGGTGATCTCTCTACTGGCTGCAGTGGCGGAAGAGGTCCTCCCATGTATGGGACACTGTCCCTCCACACCACCAGCACTTGTCGTCATGTTGGTGGCCGAACCGTTCAAGCTAAACTCCAGTGGGCGCGTGACAGGACTTCAGTTGGTACAATCTAGCTGACAGCGACTTTACGCTTCTCATCGGAATAGGTCTTCTGGTCCCTGCCTTGCCCTTGAGTCTGTAGCTGAAGTGCTTGCTGCACCTATTGGACTCCCACTTCACCTTGGTTGCAAATCTTCCCTTGGAGATTCGTCTAGCCCTATCTGAGGCTGAGGTGTATGGCTGCTCTATGACTGGGCTTCCACTTGCATCTTGGGCTAAGTTCCCTTGACGGTCTACCTCTTCATTTCCTGGGATGCCGGAGTGTCCCGGGACCCAGTTGATCCCGGTTGCGATGCTGTCGGTGTGGAGATTCCGCACTGTTATATTGATTCTCCTCGCCAGTCTCTGCCCTGAGCCCGGCTCCAGGTGTGCGGTTCATCGGATTGCGGCCTGTGAGTTGCTGTAGCCTGCCACCATCTTCACTGCACGATTCTGCAATGTTTCTCTCTTCTTGATCTCCACATCAGGCAGGAGTCAGATCGCCCACTGTTCGGCCTTCATGAGCTCCATACTTTCCATACTCCGAAAGTTGCGGCTAGACCTCAATTGATTTCCCTGTTTGCACATTCCTGCGGCTCCCACATGGCCATCCCCTGAGTGAGATCCAGCTGTCCACCTCACCCAGACTCCTGCTCCGACTTTGGCTTCTTTCTCTCTTGTGCAGCATTGCGCGGTGCTCTTGGCTGCGGTGGTGTCGTCCAGAATGGTGGTCATAACCACTGATTCTTCGCCCAGGGGCAGCGAATCCGTGCCGTCCGTTGTCCGGCCATGCTCATGCTCCTCCTTGATTACATTGCATATCAGTGCACTGGAGGAGGGGTTGTAGTATAGCTTCTTCAGCTTGCTACTGCATGTATTTGCTAGTCAGACTGTGAATTGCTGATGTCTGGAGGCTGAAATTACTGGCGCCGGTATCAGCCCAGACTCTGTTGTTAGTGCTCCCTACATGGTCGTCTGCAGCGCGCCCCAGATGGACCTTCTTGTCGATTGAGGGGGTGTTGGAGCTTGTCATAGCCGGCCTACTTCTCTGGGATCCCACCCGAGCTCACTCCCACATAGCGTGACCGCTTGGAACCACACCATTTGGATGCCCCTTACCCGCTGTGGGACAATGCCAATGTCTTCCCAAGGGTTCGGAGTTTGGTTTCTGCAGCCCTGGCCTTCTTTATGCATCGGTTCTACTGCTCCTTAAACATTCGGTGTCGGTCCATCCAGACGCCTAGCCAGCATGTCGCCTGTGTATTGAATCGTATGATCCTGTTCCCACCTTTTATCATCACTGACAGTTTTAGCCGGAGATCTTTCCTGTGGCCCCATCTGCACACACCCAATGCCTCCTCCGTCTTTGCGGTGTTGAACTGTAGTCCTTGTCTACTTGCCCACTCAATGCTCTTGACTGTGCATCACGCAAGGATTGTGACGATGTGGTTGACATCGCTGTGGGTTGCCACCCAGCTGAAGTCGTCTACAATGGATAGCTCTTCGGTTTCTGATACATACCCTTTGAAATATTTGATCAGTCCCAAGGTGTAGATTGCAAAGAGCATCAGTGGCACGGGTGAACCCAGCAGGACCCCCGCTTCGACTGGGTGTCTCTCCATCCCTTTGCCATTGATTGTCATCACCACCATTCTGTCTGAGAGAAAGCTCTCCGTCCCTCGTATAAGGTCTGCATCCATTTCCCTGACCGTCATTAAGTTCACTAGTCTTTCTTTCGCCACCCTTCGAAAGGCAGCTTTAATGTCTGTGAGATGCACGCACGTTATGTGGCCATTCTTCCAGGCTGTGTGAGCTCTGTCGTCTAAGATGGTTGCTGCATCAATGGCTGACCATCCTTGTCTGCTTCCGAATTGTCTATCGCTCAGTAGTCCTGTTCTCCCGGCTTCCTCTGGCAGCAGCTCAGGGACGACTTTTTCGACCACTTTACCCATCCTGCTCAACAGTGATATGGAGCGATACGCCTTTAGCTGTGTGTTGTCGTCTTTGCCAGGCTTGCCAATCTCAACACCACTGGGCCGCTTCCATTCCGCTGGATGTCTCCCCATGCGAATCGCCGCCTTCGCCAGCATCACGATGCTCTCTTTGTCCCACATCCTGATCAGCCAGATCGCACCGAATGTCAGCTTGTTTGCATGGGATTTTGACCAGTGGCTTTTGGGGAGTTTGGCCTACGGTTTGCAGGCATGAGGCAGGTGGCTTGCAGCCCCGATGCTGAGGAGTTGGGCTATCCCGAGCAGTGATGCCCGGGATCGGTTGTTATTGTTGTTTAATCATCCTGTATTGACTCCAATCAGAGTATGACAGGACAATGATTTGCCCTCCGCCTCCGGGCAAGCCGGCTAGATAGTGGAGCTCCCCCCCTGCTATCATTTGTCTCCGCTGAAAAATGAACGATACGAGAAACACTGCAAGCAAGACAGAAAGACAGAAAGAAAGAATAACAGAAGGAAGGAATGGTATAACCCCACTGCCTCCAATGCAACCCCTGAGCCCCATGCCTTGAGCCTGCTCCATCCTGCTAGTTCAATTGGGTGGACACTTCCCGACCTCAGTGGCCTCCAGGAAGTCCATTACCGCTAGGTCACACTCTTCTATGAAAAAGATCTCAGAGGTCTGTACGAGCCGGCATCTCCCCACTTTCCAGCCCGTCGCCTTTACCACCGCCTTGCATAGTTCTCTCTGGTGGTCTCTCCACTGGCTGCAGTGGCATAATAGGAGCTCCCGCATCTGGGACTGTGTCCCTCCACACCACCAGCATTTGTCATCATCTCTATGGCCGAAACATATTAGGTAGACTGCCATTGGCGCATGGTCGGACAGTAGTCGGTAGAACCTGGCACCCAGCGGCTTTACGCATGTCATCTGGATTGGTCTCTTGGTCCCCGCCTTGCCCTTGAGTCTGTAAATGAAGTGGTTGCTGCACAAGTTGGCCTCCCACTACACCTTACCTGCTGATTGTCACTCGGAGATTCATGTAGCCCTGTTCGAGGCCGAGGTGTAGGGCCGTTTGATTACTGTGGTTCCGCTTGCGTCCTGGGCCAAGTTTGGCTGACAGTCTGCTTCTTCGTTTCTGGGATGCAGGAGTGCCCTGGGACCCAGTGGATCCCGGTTGTGATGCTGTGGGTAAGCAGACTCAGCGCCCTTCGCTTCATCCGCCTTGCCAGTTGCTGCCCTGGGCCCGGCTCCATGTTGGCCGCTTGTCAGATTGGGGTCTGCGGGTTGCTGAAGACTGCCACCATCTTCACTCCATGCGTCTGAAATGTGTCTCTCTGCTGGATGGCCACATCATGCGCAAGTCCGATTGCCCACAGTTCTGGGATGAAGACCTACATCCATCCGCTGCACAGACAGCTCAGGCGAGACCTCCTTTCATTTCCGTGTGTACACAGTACTGGGGCTCCCACTCGACCATAGTATGAGCGCGATCCATCTTTCCACCACATCTAGACCCCTGCTCCAATTTTGGTTTCTTTATCTCTTGCTCAAGGCTGCGCGGCACTCTTGTCTGCAGTGGTGTCGTCCAAGGTAGTGGTCCTGGCGACTGGTTCTTCGCCCGGGGCTGGCCAGTTCATGCCTTTGGTTGTCTGCCCATACTCATGCTCTTTACTGACTGCTCTGCATATTGGTGCTCCTGTAGAGAGGTTTTTCTGTAGCTTCTTTAGTTTGCTACTGCATGAGTTTTCCAGTGTCGCTGCGAATTTCTCTTGTCTGGAGTCCTAGATTACTAGCGCGGGTATAAGCGCTGACTCTCCGATTAGTACACACCACGGGGTTGTGACCAGCGCACCCAGGATGGATGTGCCTTCTCAATTCGGGAGCAGTTGGAAGTCGTCTCGCCTCCCTACTTCCCATGTCTCCCCCCAGCGTTCGCTCCCATATAATGCGACTGTTTGGACGGATGCCACTTGGACAGCTCTTGCACTCTCGGAAACAATGCTGTATGTCTTCGTAAGGGTTTGGAGTATGGCTTCTGCTGCTGTGGCTCTCTCCATGCATCGGGTGTGGTGCTCCTTGAACCTCAGATGTGCGTCCAACCACACGCCCAGCGAGTGCGTCACACGTGCATTGACCCGTATGGACTTGTTTCCGACTCTTCTCTTTGCTCCCAGCCTTGCCCAGAGGTGTTTCCTGTGGCCTCGTCAGTGCGTGAATAGCGCCGCCTCTGTCTTGGCAGTCTCGAACTGTAGCCCTTGTCTACTTACCCACTCGATGCTCTTTGCACCGCATCCCTCAAGTATCGAGACGTCGTCGTTGACATCACTCCCAGTCGCCACCCAGCCGATGTCGTCTACAAAGGATAGCCCCTTGGCCTCTGATAGATACTCTTCAACCCACTTGATTAGTCCTGAGGTGAAGATCGCAAAGAGGATCGGTGACACAGGGGAGCCTTGTGGGACCCCTGCCTCCACTGTGTGTCATTCCATGGCGTTGACCTCGATGATCATCTACACTGTTCTTTCCTCACGGGAAGCACTCCGTCAATTGTATATGGTCTCCATCCATTTGCCCAACCTTCATCATGTTGCTCAATCATCCTTTTGCCACGCTCGGAAGGGCTGCCTTAATGTCCATGAGAAGCATGCCTGTCATGTGGGCATTTGTCCAAGCTGCAAGAGCTCTGTCGACCATGATGACCGCTGCATCAATGGCTTACCATCCTTTCCTGTTTCCAAATTGTCTGTCGCTCTGGAGCCCTCTTCATTCCTCCTCTTATGACAGCAACTGCACTGCTGGTTTCTGGATCACTTTTCCTGTGCAGCTGAGCAGCAATATGGAGTGGTGGGCCTTGGGCTTCGTGTAGTCATCTTTGCCAGGCTTGCGAATCACCACACCGCTAGCCCGCTTCCATGCCGCTGGGTGTCTTCCTGTGTGAATAGCCGCCCTCCTCAGCGTCACAATCATCTCTTTGTCCCACTTGCAGAGCTGCTGAATGGTACCAAAAGACAGCTTGTTTGGTTCCAGTGCGTTCTTGACTGACTGAGAATATAACGATTGCTCGACTGCATACTCAGTGACACGTATGAGTGCGCTCCCCGTCGGAGGGTGTTCATCGTACTGGGCAGTCTTGTGGTGGGGAAAAGATTCGTGCAGCAGCATCTCGTCCTTCGCCAATGATCTGTTTGGTTGCCTTCCTTCTCTGTCTGGTAATGCCTCCACGGTCATGCCCACCCAAGGGTACACATATGGTGCCGCTTCCAACACCTCAGCTCACTTAAGCTTTCTGAAGTCGTCGCTCCACATTTCCCTCTTGGACCTCCGCATAGACTTCTGGAGCTCTGCCTTTGCCCGGGCAGCCTCTTCTGAGTGCCGTTTTCTCCTTCTCTCTCTCCCTACCATCCTTCTTCTTTCTTTGATGTAGGCATTCCACCACCTATTTGATCTGGCACAAATCCTGATTTTCCTTGCTGTGGTGTTGAGAACACTGCTCATTGCTTCCTGACACCTTGTGGCCTCCTGCTCGACCTCGTCCTCTGTGCACTCTGCATCTAATTGACCTCTCTCCCTCGCTATTTCCACCTATAGCTTCTCCGCTGAATCCACTCCATTCTCCGTCATTGCACCCAAATTCCACCTTACTACCCCCTGATGATCCGCCTCCACCTGCCTGTCTACTCCCACATCGCATTCTGTAACCTACTGGTCGGATCCAGCGGCATGGTCGTTGGTCAGTATTGTCCACTTTTGTATTGGTCGATTTCCCAAAGTCAGCTTGATTCCCAACTTGCCTTCGTGGTCCTCTCTTGTCCAATGGTGGGTGGGCCTGCCGTCATTTCCAATCTCTAGTCCATTCTTGTCAATCAAGTCTTCCCAGATAGCAGCATCCAGCTGCACCTGGTATCTTGGGTCCCTTGGTTTGCTGTGGGCATTGAAGTCTCCTCCATAGACAGTGCCGCCCGGCCGCATGACTCTCTGCCACTTCACCATTGGTGCCGTCCCTCTCTCTCTCCCGACCGCGCGTCTTCTGGACAGTAAACCATGGGAATCCTCGATGTCTTTTCACCTCTTCTCCTGAAGTCAGTAGCGATAACATTGTCGTTGGCAGCTCTGCTCAAATGGGTCTGCTCATCAACAACCAGTCCCCTCCCGTTCCGTATCGCCGTCAGAACTCTGTTTCATTTTCATATTTCGCATGCGGAGTGGCTGAACCCAATATCTTCTCTCTAGCTCAGTGGGTCTTGCAAGTATGCTACGTCCACCCTGCATTTGGCTTCCCATTCCAGCGCTGCAATTGTCCACTCGTAGGGCCTTGCGCAGTTATGCTGGATCACTCTAATAATTGGTAGCGGCAGCTCCCATTTCAGTCTCAGTTTCGGTGTCATTCGCGGTCCTGGTCGCAGTCTCAGTGTCGGTCATTGCGATGTCTCTTGCCCCCCCTATTGCCTGCACTTCTTTGTCCACGTCCGCCGTCTCCTCTTCATCTCCCACAGCTTCTGCCACCCCCTCAGGCCTAGGGCCAAGGATCACTCTGGTTGAGACTGTTGCCATTGGCATGTCCCGAGCTGCACTCATGGACGCTCGTCCTGCTAGCCATATTGTTCTGCTCTGCTGGGCTGCATAGGTGGCTGCAGTCTTCTTCCCGCACCTGCTGCTCAACACGATATGATTTCCTGTACAATTAGGGCACTTCTCCAGTGTGTCGCTGCAGAGTGATCCCTGCTTTACTGTGCATCCCACCACATTGCATTTGTGGTCAATTGTCCAGTGATGGCCTGAGCAGTAGCCACATTGGGGCTTGCTGCCTCACTTGTTCTCGATGTGGCCTCGCACACAGGATAGCTCACACCTGCAGTCAGGTTCTTCGTTCATGTACGTTTCATCTCGGTACCACACTCCGGCCGCCATGTTGCATTTCTCTCCCAAGCTCTGTGCCACCCTGCTCCCTGTTATGACGAAAAGTAGTGATGATGCGGCAATCTCTCCGTTCTGTCTCCTCACCCTGATTGTGCAGGGGTTCGCTAGCCACCTGACATGGGTGGGTATCACTATACCCTCGTTCTCCGGTACGAAATCTTCTCGTATCTTCTGCAGACCTTCCGTGCCTTTCCCCATGTACTGTACCAGAGGGACTGAGTGGATCTTTAGCATTTCCCAGGACTCAGTCTCTTCGACGTCCACGACTCCTTTGTCAACCTTCCTCGCTGCGGTGATGATGATGTTGTCGTACTGCAGAGCCATCTTTGGTGAAGCAATCGTCTGCTTCATTGCAGTAATCGCACCATTGTCATTCCTTTTGGCATTCATGATCCTGATGTGGGCCAGTCCCTTCTGGTGGAACAGCGCTCTGTTGATTCCTGACGTGATTCCCTGGTCCATTTTATTGGTGAGCAGTACATTCTTGTCTCTGTTTAATATCAGGTGTCTCTCCGCCATACTCGATCCAGCTGCCGGGGTAGGGCCTGGGCCGATGGGTGCCCTCTTACTCTTGGCTCGACGTGGGATGGTCTCCCACTGTCTAGTGGGTGTTGGCGCTGGCCTTGGCTTGGGCGTGGGATGTGGTTTAGGGTGCAGTTTAGGCTGCAGTTTGGGCTTCGGTTGCTGCTGCAGCTGCTAGCACTTCTCTGGTTCCTATTCTCGCGTGCTATCTGCATGTTGCAAGGTCTCTAGCCCCCCACCATCCATCATTTCGGTCATTTGTCTTTCTTTCTCTGTCCTCTCCTGGCCTTGTTCTACCCCGTTCATGGTCTTTGCGATCATGTTCGTGTTGCCCGCCCCCCACAACTTGTCATCCTCAGGGCAGGCATCCCACTTCTGCTCTCTCTCAGGCATGCACGTAATCATTCCCTGCCACTGTGCCTGCTCGCGGGCTGCCCGGGCTTTCACCAGGTTTACCAGATGTCCAACTGTTCAGTTCAGCTGCGTTAGCTCTTGTGCCTGCTCTCATATTGTTCTCTCCAGGCGGCATCTCCAGTCTCAGGGGGCCGCCGGAGCCTCGCTCCTCCTTCTCCATTTTCCGTGCTCGTTTCTCTCCATCGGCTGAAACTTAGTTACGCCTGCACTCTCTGCTTCAATTGATGTCGCTGGTGTCGCCATCTCCATGGCCATATCCATGGACCCTTCGTTCCTCCCGTCTCCCACATCTCCCACGTCCAGGTCACTACTGTCACTCCCTCAGAATTCGGTCATCACTTCTGTAAGGCACCCCTATTCGTCCTTGTAGTCGCTGGCCCGCTGGCTGACCCATCTCATCAATCATGTTTTCTGCCATGCCTTTACGCGAACCCAATCCGCTGTGTAGATTCCTGTGTACGCCCTCCTCCGGCGATCCAGAAGGTGCCGGGAAGCTCGGTCCAGGGTCAATTCCACGTTATGAGTCGACTGCCGCTTTCTCATTTGTGATCGCTCTCAGTGTTGTTTACTCATTGGTCCGTTTTCTTCTTCCCCGTTCTAGTGATGGGTGGTTCGTGTCCCTGAGTTCGCACTCCGAATGTGATACTCCGCTTTGCCGAGTATGCCCTCTTCTTTCCCATATATATTTCCCTATCTTTCTCTGATTTTACTCTTTAAACAATTACTTTTATACGATAGTCAATTCAATATCACTATTCGTGCTGGATGGATCTCACCAGGTAATGAGCCCTGCACTTTCAGTTCTTTGGAATCGACCTCTATTAGTTGCATAGAGCCCGGCGCTGTCAGTTCTTTGGAATCTACATCTATTAGTTTTATCATTTCTGAAGCGCTGCCAGCTGTTAAAGTCTTGCATATTGACCTTGTCCTTTTGGAGTCCGCCACTTTGAGTTCTGTTGGAATCGATGCCTACTATTGGTATTTGTTTACCGTCTCTGCTCTGTCTTGTGTGTCAGAGGATCGAGTCGACGCCTGTTATTTGTTTATCCTTACTCCTCTGACATGTGTTGGATTGGACTGAATGAACGCCTAATAGTAGTGCATTTATCATTTCCAACACTCCGCCACCTCCAAAACACACTGAACATTGTCCACGAGCAATGTGGTGACTGCGTGTCCCCTCTCTTTCTTGAGTCGACTGCGTGTCCTCTATCTTCCTTGGGCTGACTTTGTGCCCCTATCTTCTTCCATCGGCTTTGTGTCAACCACCTCTCCATGTGCCGACACCGTGTAAACTGCCTCTCCTACTGTCAACTATACCATCCAGCCACGAGCATTACCAAAGCCTCACGCACCGCCGAAGTCTCGAGAACTGTCCAATATCGAACAGCGTGTCTATGATTACTCTGTATCGATTACTCCACCTCCTATTATTTATGTGTTGACTACTCGTTTGTGTCGACCACCACTCCTCACGTAGACTACTTGTTGATGTCAGCTTCTCCTTCATTCAACATATTTTGGAAATACAGTGTGCTGTTCAAAATATCTTCAATGAGCAGGTTATGGACCGCGGATACGTGGGAGATGTCGGCCAACACACAGTTATGCGATTCGGGGCAGTGGACCCCAAGAACCCAGCGGTGGCAGTTTTGGCCATGCATACCCGAAGTCTATTGTCCTCATGGCGAGGATAGGAAGCTCTGTTATGAGGTGTACATTACGTACCTTTGACCCTGCGAAATGGATAAGGACAGCGATTTATGACCCTGAGGATGTGTACATGGATTGTTAACTTGGAGAGTTTGTAAAGGATATCTGTTTCAGGTATAGAATTTGGGCAGGACTTCATTGGATGTGTATGAGATCTTAGGACTTGGATTTGATGTTGGATTTGAAGTTGGATTTTGTCTCTGAAGAGTGTTTCTTTACTGCATTTTAGGGTTCAGGTCGTTCCCTATCTTCCCTTCTATTCTCTTCTCTTCTCCATTGTCAACAGGGTATTTAGAACTTGGAGGATTCAGAGTCTTCGTTTCTTTTCACTTCTCTTGCACCCTTGATAATTGGTTTGTCCACTTCATTTGGAACGCCTTGGGCCAAAGGGGGAGTTTTCGCACAGGATTTGGCCCGGTGGCTTTTGTGGCGTTTGGCCTAAGGCTGAGGGCATGTGGCCGGAGCCTTGCAGGCCCCATGGGCCGCCACCTGCCCCCATGCTGAGCAGTATGGCTAGCCAAAGTGGTGATACCTGGGATCTGTCTCCGGATGTGATTCTCGGCTTTGCCAAGTATGCCCTCTTCTTTCCCCTATATATTTGCCTCTCTTCCTCTCTCGTTGCCCTTTAGACAATTACTTTTGTACCAGAGTCAATTCAATACCACTATTCATACTCGATTGATCTCAACACAGCTTTCCCAGCCGCGGTGCTTTTTTGACCGATTGAGAAAACACGGCTTGTTCAACTGCTTGCTCTGTGATGTGCATGTGTGCGTATCACACCGGAGGTAGCTTATTGTACTGGTAATCGTCATTCAGAGGAAACGACTCGTGCCTCAGCATCTCCTCCTTCTCTAGCGATGTACTTGCTTGCTGACCTTCGCTGTTAGGCAAGGCTTCCACAGTCGTGCCCGCCCTAGTATTCGAGTATTGTGCTGCTCTCCATCCCTCACCCACACTCAGGTTTTGCTAGGACTCACTCCACATTTTTCTATTGGACTGTCGAATCGACTACATGACTTCTACCTCATCCGAGTTCTGTCTCCTCCGTTTCTCTCTTCCGACCGCCTTCCTTCTTTTCTTGATGTCCGCTTTCCATCACTTCTTTGATCTGGCGCAGATTCTGATTTCTTCACCATGGGGTCGAGAACATTGCCCATTGCTTCCTGACACCATGTGTCCTCTCGCTCCACCTCGTCTGCCATCCACTCTACATCCTGGTGAGCTCTCTTTTAAGCAAGCTTCATCCATAGCTTCTCCGCCGCTTCCGCATGCACCTCCTTCTTGGCAGCTCAATTCCACCCTAGTACCCATTCGTGGCACACCTACTCCTGTCGATGTACTTCCACCTCCCATTTCTCAACCTCGTGGTTGGATCCCCTGGCGTGGTTGTTGACCACTATAGACCACTTTGTTATTGGTCGATTTGCCAGCGTCAGGTTGATGAATAACTCGCCCTCATGACCTTCTCTTGTCCTATGGTGGGTGGCTCTCCCATGGTTTCCAATCTCCAGTCCATTTTTGGCAATCACGTCTTCCCAGAACGTCGCATTCCGCTGCACTTGGCATCTTGGGTCCCCTTCAGTGCAATGGGCGTTGAAGTCTCCAGCGAGGACAGTGCCACCCTGCCGGAATAACTCTCTCGGAGTTCAACTTCCACGCCGGTCTCTCTCCAGATTGCGTGTCTGTTTGATTGTAAACATTGACAATCCCCGTTATTGTCTCCCCTCTCCTGCTGACGTCCGTAGCAAGACATCATCATTAGCACCTCTACTATAATCCGTCCGCTCATCAACTACCAGGCCACTGCCTTTCCATCTCGCCGTCCAAACTCTTTTTCTTGTCGTTATTTTGGATGGCCCATGGCTGATCCCAATACCTCCTTTTTCTCTCGGTGGATCTAGCACGCACACTCTGTCCGCCCTGCGTTTGACTGCCGTCTCCAGCGCCACAATGGTCCACTGGTACGACCTTGCGCAATTCAGCTGGATCACTCTAATCATTGGTTGCCAGGGCTCCAACTTCGGTTCAGGTTGCGGTCGTAGTTACGATCTCGGCCTCAGTCATCATTACATCTCTCGCCTCCACCGTTGCCTGCTCTTCCTCCGCACCAGCCTTCTCCTCCCTTCCGCCATCTGCTGCCTATCCGCCCCTGGTTCTGTGACCAAGCACCACTCTATTTGTCCCCGTTGCCGTGTACATAGCTTCACTTGTGGGAGCCCGTCCTGCTGTTCCCGTCTGCGCTGCTCGAGCAGCATCACTCTTCTTCGCGCACCTGCTACGGAATGCAATATGATTTCCTTTGCAATTTGGGCACTTCTCCAGCAAGTGGCCACAGAGTGATCCCTGGTTTGCTGTACACCCCACTAGATTGCACTTGTGGTCGCGTTTCCAGTGATTGTGTGAGCAGTTGCCACACTTGAGCTTGTTGCAGCACTTGTTCTCTATGTGGCCCCATCCACAGCAGAGCTCAAACCAACTGTCAGGGCCCGCATTCGTAATGGGCTCAACTGGTTACCACACTCCCGCCACCTTGATTCCATTGTTGATCAAGCTCTGTGCCACCTTGCATCCCTTTACGACGATGACTACCGATGACTCAGCGATTTCTCTGTTCTGCCTCCTCTCCTTGATGGTGCAGGGGTTCGCCAGCCATCGTATCTGGGTGTGGATCGCTTTGCCCTCATTCTCCGCTTGCAATTCATCTCGTATCTTCTACAAGCCTTCTGTGCCTTTTCCCAGGTACTGCACACGGGTTACACCATGGATCATTAGCCTTTCACAGGTGTCGTTTTCTTCGACATCCACGACTCCTCTGTCGACAGTCATCGCTGCCGTGATGATGATGTTGTGGTACCGCATAGCAATCTCAGTTGTTGTATTCTAGTGCATGACTGCGATGATCACCCCCTTTGCATTCTTCCTTGTGTTCATAATCCTCATGTGGGCCGGGGCCTGCTGATGGAAATGCACTTCATTGATCACTGATGCAATTTCTTGGTGCATCATATTGGTGAGCGGCACAGTCTCATCTCTCCTTGTGATTACGCATTGGTCTGCCATGCTCGAGCCTGTCGTCGGGGCTGGGGCTGGACTGGCCGGCTTCTTTGGATTTCATCGTGGGACCATCTCCCATCATCTGGTTAGTGTCGATGCTCATGATGTCACCCCTTGCGGTGCCGATGTGGTTCTCGGCGTCAGTGTTGGCCCTGGACTCGGTGTTGGTGCTGGTTTTGGCTTTGGGGTCGGGTTTGGTTTTGGTTTCTGCATAGGCATTGATTTGAACTGCCTCCCATGCTACAGCTGTTGGCGCTCCACCGGCTTCTCTGGTCCACCTGTCTGGATCAGGTCTGCCAGTAACGAGGCCTCCAGGCCGGCACCTGCGGTGTCCGCTTTCCTCTCTTGTTTCGGTTCCTGTTCTGTAGCAGCCACCTGTAAGGGCACGTACGCCTGGGTTCGGCATCATAAGCATACATATGGTAATTATAGGACACAGTTGCAAACGTGGATGCGAGTGATAGTAGATGTAGATGGGTATGTAAGATTATCACTAGAGATCTACAGCTCGTGGTGAGGCGACTGGATAGAATGGTCGTTACCTGGCCCCGGGTCACTTGCTGCTGTTACATTATCCCCCTCTTTAGGCGCAGACCGCCTGGGCTGCATAAACCGTTCAACAGAAAAGGAAAGAAAAGAGAACGAAGGATAAAACATTCATGCCTCATACGTACTCATACGAAATCGTAAGCCCGGCTAACGATCGGTACCACTCAGGGCGACCTTTCGGCGGATCCGGCGCACGGGGAAAATCCACCACCACTTGACTTACTCTGAAAGTGGTAAAACCCCATGCCAACGCCATTTGTACTGGGCCGAGATCCAAAGAAGGGAAGAAGGGAAGAGAGAAACAAGAAACATCCAAAAGTGATCCCGTCCTCCATATCTCCACTTCTGGGCTGAACCCATACTCCTCAGACCATCCATTCCCGTCACCCGTATATCTCGGCGTAGGTCATTGTCGGAATCATCAGGGTGGTAGAGCATCCACTCATGATTCGGCATCGATGGGAGCTTCTGCTGCCGGCATTGGTCGTACACTTCGGTGATCATCGATTGTATTCGTCAACTGCGTGCAGTCTCATTCGTCAACACCTAACACGTGAGTTTCTCCAAGATGGGTATACTTACCAAGTTCAAGCGCGCTAGCGCTGTCTGAACTCTGATGAGTGCTTCTGCATGCTCTGTAGAGTATATCTCGCAGCCGGTAGTCATCAGTACTTGGCATTGACTCGTAGATTCGCCATTGACTCTTAGATTCATCTTGATTCGGTAATCATCTGTCGAAGGCTGATTTGGTAACCATCTGGTCGACTTCATATGTCACTCCCGATAGGTGACTTCATCAGTATCTTGTTCGACTTCTCGGTTCACTTCTCGGTAGACTTGTCTGTTAACATCTCTGTATGTGTCTCGGTAGACTGCCTCTCGGTAGGCTTTCAACTTGTCTGTAGGACTTTATTGTATAGACACGGGTATTTCCCTCTTTTGAAAATTCTTGGCTCAGTCGATGACTTCTCCATCATATTGATTGGCGACTTCCATTGTGGCTCGGTAGCAGTGTAATCGTGATTTAGGATTGTAATAGAAGTGGGATTTGGATTCATAGGTGCTTCGACACGTATTTCGGTTCAGCTTTCGCTTCGTAAAGTTGAGTCTCGGCAGAGAGGATCGTCGGAATTAGCCAGGGTAATATAAGGAAAATATTCAATCATCAAGTGGATCCCGTCTTAGCATTGGACAATGCTATGACCTTGCGCTCCTGGAATAGTAACTATGGTTCGTATATAGCACTCGTGGTGACAACTCGGGGGTGCCAGAATTGACGCCAATTGCATCGGGCGTGTGTGGCATATCATATCATTGATCCAACTCTAACATGTTAACATCTCGGTAGGTCATACTAACCATGTAACAAGAGCGCCTCTGTTCTGGGAAAGCCGCTTTGTGCATTGCATTTGCAGATCTCGCAATCTCTTGATTCAGCATTTGGTAGGGTATCGGTGGACTACTTCTCGGAGAAAGTCATTGGGATGATAGCTTCGGTGTGTTCTTGGTCGAATTCTCTGAGCCATCTCGGTAGGCAGCTTCGGTAGAATATTCGTTTGTTTCTCGGTATTCATTTAGTAGGACTCTGGTAAGGTGGATTGGCAATCAGTTCGGTATGCCGTTGGGCGATAGTTTCTTGATCCTTCGGTACACCATTCGGTAAGCATCTTGGTCAGTGGCTTGGTACGGCAACGCTCCCGGCAATCCTCTCATTTGATCTCTATGGGAAGTCGTTCGGCAGTGATATCCGTCGCTGTGAAATTTCGGTTATTATCGCTTGGTAGTTATCTCGACTGTCTCTCGTGATGCCACTCGGTGAGCTATTCAGTACATTTGGTGGTCATATTTAATCTTGTTCGGGACCAATTCGGTAGGCCTATCGCAGTCATTTGGAATCTCATTCGGAACTGCTTCGGTAGCCATATTGCACTCATTTGGGACCACGTTCAGAACTTGTTTGGGAGCCATTTTGCAGTCATTCGCAATCTTGTTCGAAACTGCTTCGGTAGCCATGTTTTCACTCGTTCACAATCTCGTTCGGAACTAATTCAGTAGCCATATTGCAGTCATTTGGAATCTTGTTCGGGACTCCTTCGGTAGCCAAGTTTCCACACGTGCGGAATCTTGTTTTGAACTGCTTCGGTAGCAATATTGCACTCATTCGGAATCTGGTTCGGAATTGATCAGGCTCGTTTGACTTATCATATCTACGCTGTCTATGTAGGTACACTTGGCATCCATCGTATGCTTCGTGCGCTTAGTGTTTCCAATCGCGGGGTGCACTCGCTGGCTCTCCTCCAGGTATGCATGCTGAATCACCTGTAGGTATGCTTGCCATCACTTGACTCAGTGCACTTATCGTTGTTCTCTGAGTACACTAGTCGATTCATCCCTAGGTGCACTTGCCGCTGCTAGCATTCTCAAATGATGAATATATCTCACGGTGCTTCGTTCTTGCACTTCCGGTACAGTAATTGTTTGAGGTAAGGGTTGCGATTCCGGTACGGTCATCCCCCTCTTTCGAAAGTGGTTGCTCCGCCGGTGACTAATCTCATACGGCTTCATAGGGAATGTCGATTGGAAGGGCTTGATTCAGTGTTGATTCTGAAGTTGATTTGTAGTCGTCAATTGCAATCATAATTGTGTAGCTCGGGATCGCCGAGTCTGCGTCGGGATATGATTCAGAACTGTTTTCTCTGTAATATAACTTCGTAACAAATCTGGCATTGTAATCCCTGTCATAAGGGTACTTAATTTGATCTTTTGAATAGTACTCGGGAATGTACTCGGTCCGGCGAGGCCTCAGGTACGTATAGCTGTATATTTGCTTTCAATTGCTAGTCTTGTAGCTTATCATCGAAAGTTGAGATCTTGGAAGGGGTAGAATTTCACATAACCTCGTGTATATCGCAATAGTCAAAAAAACTGATTGTCATCCATCTCCAACCATCTCCGGGATAGGCATATCGGCGCTTGTAAGTCCAATTCCCATAGTCTCAACAGTAGCTCTTATCCTTGATGAAGTAGCCTTCTGCAGGACCGTCGTCTCTCATATTTGGGGCATTATCTCTTGCCCGGGCTTCCAATTGTAGTTTATAAGGATACGGTGCTTCTGCCGGTGATGAGGACTGCTGGATGAAGCCGTTGGCTAGGTTCATTTCAATGTAGGTTTTCAGCGTTTTCAGTTCGAATTTCGATAGGTTGTAGATCCGCGGCGGGAGTGTTTCTGCCTTGGCCGTGCTGAAGTCCTCCTCAATGTCTCGATATTGAGACGGGATACGCACTCCATCATCGGTAAATTGTCATCCGTCTGTGGGGATGATCTCCAAACTGCAGACTCGCACGGATTCGTACGGCTCTCAATCTGCTCCATCCGTGTTAGCCAAATGGATGAAAGAAAGGATGGAAGCGGTCGAAGGTATAATCCAGGAGCCTGGATCAGAACTGTTCACCACAATAAGGCCAAGCCCCGTCGTCCAGGTATTCCCTTCGTGTCTCAGCGAGCCGGTAGCAGTCATTCAGGGTTCCCCTGCGGACCCCCTTCTGCCGCCACTACCGCCGCTGCTCCCTGCTCGCCTATTCGGCACTGACCGGGGCTCGTCCCACCTAGTTTTCATATGGCGACGCCTTCCGACAGTGATGATGCTCCCAGCAGACCAGTGCCCTCGTCAATTCGTATGGCGAGGGCTGCGACAACCTCTCTAGCAGGTAGGTTGTCGAATGCGATGGACCCCAAGAACTGAATATATACAGCTGGGGATGGTTCACAAGCGCCGTCTTCCGCTCTTCCATCTCCCTGGGGTAGCGACGTGATAGTCTGCTGAATTCCGGAATTCCCAACTGGCGTCTGCAAACCTTATAACTGGCCTTTAGACCAGGCAATTTCAGGATTCCTAGATTGGAACGAAGGAAGGCCAAGTACGAGATGATAAGCCATCATAGGCACAACGAGGACATCCGATTTGCCAACCACCACCTGATGTTCAATTTATAGATATGAGATTATCGTCTTCCGAGTATCTTACGCCAACATCATACCCGGCTATCAAGGCCAACTGTGGTGATGTGTGTCGGTTCTGATGGCAGTCCAAGTCGCCGAAGCACTCTGGGCGCCATGAAGAGGCTCGTAGCCTGTCATACCCTAATTTGAGTGAATACAGTATCATCAAAACAAATAAACAAGGAGGCTGGTAGCGCCGCAATCAATAAGAGCTCGAATGCGTTGCGTCTCTCCGTGTACATCTGGAACATAGAGTTCATGAACTGTGTGAAATACAGTGGGGAAGGTGGACTTCGATTGTCCATATCAATTGTGCTCTGAGAAATCATCATCATCATCATAAGAGGTCGGCAGAAATGTATAGGTCTCAACTGTAAGTGCACTTCCGCTGTGCAATAATTTTCCGCGGTTATTTCGTTCCAGGCGAGAGAGTGCTTCCATCGGGGATTAATCTCTGCAAGTGCACTTCACTCGAGCAGACGTTCCCGGAGGTATGAGAGCTTAATTTGTAGACTGATCCTCCTCTGTAGGTGTGTTTCATGTATAGTATTGTCTATCTCCGTAGGCGTGCCTCGCTCGAGTAGCATATCCATAGGTATAATTGGGCGTCAAATGCCTGCGCAAGTGGGCATCTTCGAGGTTGCTAGAGTCGTAATTCATCTATTGACTTCGCCTTTGGTACTTGAATTGGCCGCATTCCGGTGTAAGGTTGCTCCGTCAATTGTAGGTTCTTCGACTGATGATCACGCTCGATTGACTTGTAATTTGTCTTTTGACTTTGCCTTTGGTTTTCGGTATTGCCAATTCCGGGGTAAGATAGCGCCAATGATTGTAGGTTCTCCAACGGAGGATCACCCTCAATTGGCTCGTCGGAATGGTGTTCGATCTCAAATATATCTATTGTCTTCGATTTCTCTCTTTGGCAGGGTAGAATAGTTGTCTTCTGGACTCGGAATAATTATCGTCTTCGCCGCCAGTGACCCGTCTCGTGCGCCAACCAGTCTCGAACTCTTCTCCGCTGCCATCAGGGACTCAATTGAATGATGAAATGATCAAGATACGTGTTCGCAGTAATAGTGGCCTTCGTTGTCTCGTTTTGAAGGCAGTAATGTCAATTGTTGATTTTAAGATGCAGCGCGTCAGTAAAGGGGTAAACTCGCGAAATTCCGTGAGCGAAACATATCCGTTTACTAAAAATGCGATAATAGTGTAAGGGCACGTACGCCTGCGTTCGGCGTCATAGGCATACGTATGGTAATTATAGGATACTGTTGCAAACGTGGATGCGAGTGATAGTAGATGTAGATGTATAGGTAAGATTATCGCTAGAGATCTAAGGCTTGTGGCGAGCCGACTATGTAGAATGGCCGTTACCCGGCCCCGGGTCATGTGCTGCTGTTACACCACCACTCTTGCAACCATGTCTGTGATGCCCTTGCCCCACAGTAGGTCATCCTGGTGGTACGCATCCTGCATTTCCTCTTTTTCCTCCAACCACAATTTCATCCCTCACCACTGCGCCTCCTGCAGTGCAGTGTGCGTCTCCACCATGTTTGCCATGCTTGCGACAGTTCGGTGAAGCGATGCTAGTTCACGGGCTTGTTGATAAGCCGCGCACTCCATGCGGCTCCTCTAGTCCCTAAGTGCCCCGGCGGCCGCCAGGACCTCACTCCTCCTTGTCCCATTCCTGTTCTCGTTTCTCTCCATCGGCTCAAGTGTTTCTGCTCCAGTTGTCTCCGTGGCGATGGGTATCACTGCTGTCGGCATCTCCATCCCCATATCCATAGGCACGTCACTCGACCCATCCGCCGCTTCTCCCGTGTCCAGGCTGCTCCTCTCACACCGTCTGACTCCGGTCATCACTTCTGTGAAGAACGCCTCATCCAGCGTAGTCCTCATCGTCGCTTGCTTGTTTGTCGAGGTGTCGGGTCAGACGTTTTTCTGCGAAGACTTCACGTGCACACCACTCAATTGCGTTGATCATCGTGTGCGCCCTCCTCCTGTGGTCTTGCCGGTGCTGGTACACTTGCTCCGGGGTCAATTCGATGTCCAGAATCGATTGCCGCCGTCCGTTTTTCAATTGCTATCGTTGTTGTCGACTTATCGCGCTGTTTCTGTTTCTGACTTTACTGTTGACACCAAGAAAAGAATGGACTAGCTAGGAGTCGAACCTAGGACCTTTCCAATACTAGATGGATGCGCTACCCCAGTGCCTTTTGCCCCATATGAATGTTAATTGACTGTTCCCACATTTACTGAAGAGCTAGTCTCATCCCGCTGCTTGTTGCAACGTGCAGTATTACTGTAAGGTCTGGGAGGATGTTCCCGATGCATTGAGATCGCCGAATTGACTCACAGGCTGAAGGCTCGGCATATAGAGAACCTCGGATTAGCCTTGGCCATGCAGGTGCCACGGCACTCCGATATTCAACACCACCTGTTACACATATACATAGGCCGTCAGCTGAAATCGTGTATAAGAAAACGACTTGTAAGGGATCACATGTTTGTATCATGTCTAATACGTCCTAATGGGTTTCAGCTTCATTACATCAGTGTGTATGCATATGCACACATGAAGACTGAAAAAACGGGCAACGGGTCCAAGCTTTCAGTAATAGTGGTGATGTTAGTTTCAGGGCATTCGGTGGTGGCATTTAAGAGCGCAGGGCATATGACATGCTGGGTGGGGGAGGACGGGGGAAGAGAAGGAACGTTGCAGTCACTTCTTCCAATAAAGGTGGGACAGATGAACATGGAAGTGGAAGGGAAAGGGGGAAGATGAGATGGATGAGAGATGAAGAGAAAGAGGGAAGAGAAAGGGGTCCGTGGTGAGATGCAGTGGTCCTAACCGTCTGTCCGGACTGATGTCTTTTGGGACCCTGAACCGCCATCCATAGTGGGTGAAGGGTTTATACGCCGTAGAGCATCCCGGGCCAAAGATAGAATCCCTAAGACCGGTGGCTTGCGGCCTCCATGGGCCGCCACCAGCCCCCGTGCCGAGGAGCAGCTCCAGCCCCGGCAGTGATGGCCGGCATCGGTCTCCGAATGTGATACTCGGCTTCGCCGAGCATGCTCTCTCCTTTCCGATATTTGCCTGTCTTTCTCTCTCTTTGCTCTTTAGGCAATCACTTTGGTACGATAGTCAATTCAATATCTCTATTCGTACTTGATTGATCTCAACAGAAGCCTCGCGAGATTGGCCAAGAATGTGATAAAGCAAATCCCATTGAGCGGAAACTGCGACTTGTGTAGCTATGGCATTGCTGAGACCCCAATTAAGAGACATAGGGAACCGCAGAGAAAGGGGCAGCGTTTAGGATAGGAATTTTAACGTAGTGGAGGACTTTGACCGAGAACACGTGATTGCTTTCATGTCTACAAGTCGCTGCTTTCCACTTTTCTCGATCGTTGGATGTACGAATACAAACGAGACAATTGACGAGTTTCCACCCCCACCACCAGGCGTATTTGTCAACAATGAAGGGGAGAGAAAGGGGACAGAAAAGATGAGGAGAACAAGGGAGTGGTATGCGAAGGTGATTGTTGAGGGACGAAACAACGCAGATAATGGGCAGGAGTGACCAGTGTTTTTAATAGTTTTCGTCGTTTGTGATGTACTCAGTGTTCTTAAGCGGCCCTGCCGGCCGGTCAGCTTTTAAACAGCCTCCAGACCCGGCCAAACCACTCAGGAACGCTGGGTGTATTGTAGACGATGTTTGCTCTTGCCAAACAGAAATCACACACTGTAAAGTTTGATTCAACGTCCGCAGTATATCACTTGCATGACTGTGACATACAACACATCCGAGACTGGCTGGTAATCTAATCCATGGCATATTACACGGTTCCATCTCCCACTTTCATCACATGAGATCACTGGCCTTGTTGATGAATGTGGTTGTTACTTTGAGTGTTTCTTTGACTTATTGATTGACCGATCTTCTCGAGGCCAGAAGGCCCGTATATATACAGACTTGTATCCCATATTCATAGTGAAACGGCAGCGAGTGGTTAGGGTTCCCGAAGGCTGGCACGTGATGTGTCAAGGGCCAGGTAACTGTTACTTCATATTCTCGGCTCGTGGCGAGCCTTAGATCCCTAGCGATAATCTTACCTATACATCTACATATATAATCACTCGCTTCCACGTGTGCAACCATATCCACCAATTACTGTACGTAAGCCTACGTGGCCGAGCGCATGCGTACGTGCCTTTACACACAGCCATATTCGTCTCCATATCTGTCTCCGGTTACTCATCCGTTTGCACTGATCTGAGGCGATCTGTAGTGATACGAGTCGCTCTCCTGAGGCATATCTTCATACACCACCCGCATATCACACGTACCTGAGGTTCACGATGCAGGTACACATGCAACACTTTACACATGCAACACTTCGCCCTCTTGCTGCGTTCCGTAGCAAGTCCATATCTCCGTGAGCCCATACATACAAACAAAGTACATGTGAATCGTCTTCCGGTGCCTCATTAAAGCCCACGTCCGAATTGGCTGCGTTAGGTTGGGAAAGAGTGCAAGCCATAGTCATCACGTACGAAGAAAGGAAATCCTAGTCCATCCTTATATGCCCAATTCCATAGCCTTCCAAATACACCATAAACTCATAGCCTTTGTGAACTTTTCATGCTTCTCTCTCAGTAGTGCTTTCGTCAAGATATTAGCAACGTTTTGTTGTGTTGATACCCAGAAGTACTTGACTATGGCGCGCCCGTCAGACCTCGACGGTTGTGATAACAAACATCTTTGTGTTTCGTTCGTGCCGTGATAGTTTCTTTGATGATGTGTGCTATTGGGCCTTCGTTATCGCAGAGGATCGGGAGCAGTTCATTGTTCTCGTCGTCCTTTCGGTGATGTTTGACATCTTGCAAAGTTGCAGCAACCTGTAAAGGCACATATGCCTGCGCTCGGCCACGTAGGCTTACGTACGGTAATTGAGTGCATATGGTTGCAAATCAGGATGCGAGTGATTATATATGTAAATGTGTAGGTAAGATTATCGCTAGAGGTCTAAGGCTCGTGGCGAGCTGACTATATAAAATGGGAGTTACCCAGCCCTGGTCACGTGATGTGCTGCCGTGCGTTACAGAGGGACTCCAATAACACCCATACCAATTTGAATTGCCAGCAATGCTGACACTCCTTCCCTCACTAAAGAAGCTGCAACGGGACATTGGTGTTGGTGTGATCTAGAAGCTATCCCATGATGAAATCTGTAAGAAAGAGATTCAGGATCTGAATTGGAGTAATGCCATCCAGCTTAGAGAATAAGATAGGAAATGAGTTTCCTGCTTTGTGAGGAGGGTTGATTGATCCTATCGAACTGAATGTGGCAAGCTCAGGATGATCTGATATATTTTGACTTAGTTTTTTGAGTGTTTTCGTATGCTATTTGGCCGAGTGCTCAGTCGTGATTGGCCCGGCTTGCTCAATATATGCTTCATCTAAGCTATTATTATCCGCAAGGTTTAGCATTGCTGCTAAGGTAGTAGGTGAAGATTCATCACATATAATGACAGGTCGGTGCTATTCCACTGTAGGTGGTGGTGGTGGACTGGAGGAGGTGTTGAAATGTATTGCTAGAAGCTTGTATTCTCAAGTACAGGTACATTCATAATCGTATACTAGCGCCGGTGGCGGCTTTGCCGCCCCCAGGATTCGAAACGTTGAGCATGGTGGACTTGTTACGATATCAGGCAGATCACCTAGACTTCTGCTGTGTGTCCACCACTGTGTATGTTGATTTGGTGCTGCTGTGTATCTCTAGGTATGGTGGCGGCGAAGCCGCCCCCTTCAGTAAAAAGAATCCTAAACCCATGATATCCAGCCAGCCGAGAGCCAGCCCATCAAGACTGCGTCCAGCCAGCGCAGAATTAGCCCGTCCAGATTACATCCAGCCAGACGAGAGCCAGCACGTACAGCCAGCCAAGAGCTACCCCGTCCAGATTGCGTCCAGCCAGCTGAGAGCCAGCCTGTGCAGATCGCATCCAGCTAGCCAAGAAACATCTCAGAGTGAGTATGTCAGGGTTGTCTAGATCGTCTCCAGCTGACCAAAAGCCAGCCCGTCGAAATCAGCCCGCCCAGATCATGTCCAGCCTGCCGAACCCGTCCAAAATGTATCCAGCCAGTAGAGAAGAAGCCCGTCTTGATCGGCTCCACACATTCGAGAGCCAGCCTGTCCAGATCGCGTCCACCAGTGGGCGAGCCCGTCCAGATCAGATCTACCCAGCCGGAAGCCAGCCCGTCCAGATCGCATCCAGCCATCGCGTCTAGATCTTTTCCAGCAAGTTGAGAGCCAGCCCACCCAGATTGCGTCTAGCCAGCTTGGATTGCTGACCAATAGCTGTTGTGAGAGCCACACTCAAGCAAAGCGCCACAGTTCACTAATCATGACTGAAAAAGAAAGACCATCTGCCAACCAATGAGCATTCTGTAATTTGCCACAGTGAGATGGTACGTACCACCATCAACCAATGAGAATGCTTCGAGCCGACAAACCATGTGTATATATTATAGATATACGGCGTGTAGAGTATGCCTTGTACGCATGCATGCGCACTCAGCTGGCATCTCCAGCGGAGTCTGGAATGACCATCATCTTAGGGAATGACCATCATCTTAGGGAGATTATGCATCAGACCAACTGAAGCCATACGCCAGGGAAGTGGACCACCATATATGCAACAGGAGGTGCACTTTGGGCCAGAGTGATCGCCCATGATGCGGCGCTTGGCACTGAGCTGGAGGATGGTACTCTTACAATCTCCAAAGTGCTGCTATTTATACGCAACTCAGCACCCAGAATTTGTCACACTGCCACAAGAATTCACAAATTGAAGCTTCTACTAATTGTCTTTGAATTCATAATACTCTTGGGAGGGGTTTAAGTGGGTGACTGTGCTGTGGTAAGCGACAAGGCGCAGCGCACCAGAAAGCGGGCCCTTTCGTGGGCCCGCTGCCGGCAAAGGGATAAAACGTACAGAAGGTGGCGATCCATACCTTTAACAGTATGGTTGCCCACCTTGCACGAGTGTGAGTGTATATAGAAGTAAAAAGTGACATTTCAGGTAGTCTAAAGGCGAGTACGGCAGGTTTGTCAATAGATAGTACTTGTACTGATGCGGGTGCACCCAGTGATCCGAGTGATAGTGTATGCAAATAGAACGTAAGAAAAACTATCGCTAGAGATCTAAGACTCGTTACGACACAGATCTATTAAAATCTAATAGAACCTAAAGTGAAGATAAGAAAAAGACTGTGGTAACAGTTCTCTATCCTACATTAACTATTCGTGACGATAGAACATCTTTGTTTTTGTCCGTATAATCCTCAGGATAGGATATTCCGAAGGATGGATCAAATTACTTGACACTTAGCGAACCTCTAGCAAATAGTCATACTTACCACGAATGATTCAGCAGGCTCACGCTGTCAGAAATTCGTGTTGTGCAGTATCTTAGGTTCCATCCGAAAGTTTTACATTCCCACTGTATACTCAAGCTGGTGGGATACAGGTTCAAGCAGAGAAGTATGTGCATCACAATGCGTTGTAACGTCACTTGATAACACTCAATAGTCACCAGTGGCTGGCCTTAGTGGCAACGTTGGCTCGGTGCAGGTCAATAGGAGATTGTCCGTGTAGACAGCTTAGTTAAATTCTTCGGTAGATCACTTGAGAAGACTCTCGGTCGATTTATCTGTAGCCCTCCCACCTCTGTAGGTTGCTTCGGTATAATCTCGGGCTTCTCGATAGACCTCTCTGGTTCAGTTCGGAAAGCCTTTCTTCAGGCATGGCAAAAGTCCGTCCCGTCCGTCCGAAGGCTCGCCCTGGCCCGGATTACAAATTCCCGGCCACCTTCACCGCGGACTGGGGGTTTCAGTGTTCTGAAATGTAAGACAGTCATCCTATAGGGTCCTACAGGCCATCAAAGTGACGGGTCAGTGATTACGAGTGAAGCAATGGTGATCGGGAATGATGACATGATGACCGAGTGATGACAAAATATGGCTGCAATAACTAAAAGATTGCACACTATCCCCCTGAGACACAGTTCTGTATTATGTTCTAGTCAGTTCACGGAAAATGTCAGTCCGCGGAGCAACCGGTCTATTCACGGAGTCCCACCTTCCGTGAATGAACCGGTCAGATCACGGATCCGTGAACTGACCAGTGTTAATTATGCTCATACAAAATTGACACTTACTCTGATTGCAAAGTTATGTATACACGAAATATGCACAATTCATTGCTCTTTTACGTCCTGGTCTCCAATTTCTTCTATCTCTAATATTGATAGAATGGTTGTGGAAAAACATCGATTTTCGGCGATTTTTGAGTATATTTTTATAGCTGCTCTATCAATTTTAAAGATATCGTAAATCAAAGACCGGGAATTGAAAGAGCGATGAATTGTACATGTTACATATATACATCTCTAGGCGATTGTGTTGGACCAATCCTGGCGCAGAGGGAAGCGTACGTCGACTTATGGTGCAGCTGCCAAATTGGTGATGCGTATATTGACTTGTCTATTCATCTATTTGACACGTACACAAGAAGTAAAGTGAATGCGGCTCCGCCGCTCAACCCTAACACCACGTGATGACCGCACTCAAAGTCTGCCCTACACTCCTCCAGGGCGGTATCACGACCGTAAAACTAAACCATAAAGAAAACCTAAAGAGATAGACCGTGCCGAGCTCCTCCCAAGCGATCAGCCAACCCAGAGCTCTTCCAAAGCGTTTATTCACCCAAGAAACGAAAAAACTCAAGATCCCAATTCCACCACAGCACTACCAAGGGCTTCGGCCTGGACTGGTCAGTCGGCTTCTGCACTCTCGATCTCCAGTCGACCGCTCCTCCGACGGCGATGATCAGCCCGGCTCCTCCTCCGATGAGAGCCCACAGGTGCTTTCCATGCACTCCCGAGATTCCCGTCGAGGCTTGCCAATTCCCGTGTGAAAGAAGACTTCTTGGATTTGTCGATCACTCCCGGTGGATCTTTGTCATCCTCATCCTCACTTTCATGTTCATCCTCACTTTCATGTTCATCCTCATCGTCAGAACCCGCGCGATCCTTCAATTGACCTGCAGAATTACCACCGGATTTACCACCGGCTGCTGGTCGGTTGAGCGCGGGAGTCGATGCGATTGTTACCGATATATCCTGTGTCTTCGGCTCCTCCGGCTCCAAGATGTCCGTATAGGTGTGCTCATTCGGAATCGTATTCGGTGCTGTGTATCGCTTGTCCCTAGATACATCTCTCGACCGACGACCCTTTCCTCTAGCATCCACATCGAACCGGAATAGTCCTCCAACCTGGGGTGCAACGGCAACAAGAGTTCCTTGACCTCCGCGACCAGTATTCGCGTTGTCGTATATCTTGATTCCGAAGCCATTGACGGGGACAATCCATAATCCCCTATCCATAAGCCTTGATTGCGAGAGCGAGTTGTGTGCTCCTTTCACATGCAGAACATCCCTCACAACTACTTCATGCTCACGATTTCCAGGTAGGCGAAACTTCAGTCGAACATCTCCCTGTCCTACAGCCTTGCCCGCTACCCTCCCAGCGAAATCGCGAATCTCCCGCTCGTCCTTCTTGGTGAATCCCGTATACCGAGCGAACTTCCTTCGGTCTCCACAAACGTGAGAGGTGGAGGCACAATCCAAGTACCAACTCTCCTTCGATGGGGCCGTTTTTCCGCCGGTATCTGTCACCCAGTAGTTTTCAATTGTTGTCGTCATCTCCGCCGAATCCCTGGCGGTGATAGTATCATCCTTGGCCTTGGCCGCGGTCTCGGTGCTTTCCTTCGTGACGGGAGGATCACCGCGTTTCATGCTCGGACAGTTCCAAACCTTATGCCCTTCCTTATGGCAATAGAAACACGTCGGTTGACTTTTCCTGTCGCCCTGATCCTCGTCACTCTCATCACCTCTACCGCTCTTCCTGCCTCTGCCTTTTCCTTTGGCATTTCCTTTGGCGTTTCCTTTCGCGAACAGTAGGGCTTCCTGCCCTAGGCCTTTCTCACGCTTGATCGTGGCCTCCTTCTCGACCAACTTGATCACAATCTCGTCGGGCGTGAGCGTTGCTGTCGCATTTTTGTCCATCATCAATTCGAGAAAGAACTGCCAATCGTCATTCCTCGGTATACCGCGCAGGAGGTAAAACACGTGCTCCTCGTCGGTCATCTTTGCCAAGGTCCGAGTCTTCGCATCCGAAGTCGAGGGCTCGGAACATAGATTGTAGTCCTTCACCTTCTGGTCGATTCGTAAAGCATAAGAGTCAACGTCGTCACAATCCTCGAGTCTTATCCCTAAAAGCTCTTCCCGGATCTGAAAGACATTGAACTTCAACTTCGCCTTGTACGCCGTCGCCAGTTTTTCCCAAAGTGTCCGCGCATCCGTGATCTCCATATACGATGCCTGTGTTGACACGAGAAGATGATGGAGAAGAAGAGAAGATGATGAATTGTCTGTCTATCCAAAGAGAAGGAAAACAATGGACTTATATATGAAAGAGAGAGAAGGAAAACCCAATGCCGAGTACCAGTGCCGAGCCGTCCTCCTCGCCATAGGGGCAGGCGAGGCCGACAGGGGCAAGCGAGGCCGACAGGGGCAAGCGAGGCCAATGGGGGCAAGCGAGGCTGGTGGGGGCAGGCGAGGCCAATGGGGGCCGTAAGCCGCCGGGCCAAATCCATAGTCAACACTCCCCCTTTGGCCCAAGGCTTTCCAGACGAAGTAAAACAAACCCAAAGAAACAAACGAAAAACTGAGATCC
>Ga0307515_10003576_pt1 | contig 32649 bp, 5 predicted proteins | sample 17_EM_MG_FD_194513 | JGI IMG/M metagenome (GOLD analysis project Ga0307515, IMG submission 194513) | Populus trichocarpa ectomycorrhiza microbial communities from riparian zone in the Pacific Northwest, United States - 17_EM | ecosystem: Host-associated > Plants > Roots > Unclassified | place... | reverse complement strand
AGATAATAATGTTATTAAGGTATACTATAATAAATTCATCTAAGTGTTCTCCTAATATATTATTAATACGCTTCTAGAACATTACTGGTGCGTTTATAAGCCCGAATTGCATAACTAATGGTTTATACAGTCCTTCCTTTAACCTAAAGGCTGCCTTCTATTCGTCGCCTTCCTTAATTCTAATTTAATGGTACGCCTATCTTAAATCTATCTTTATAAAGATTTGCGCATTACCTATCCTATCTTAGATTTTGCTAATTAAGGGTAAAGGATACCTATCCTTTTTAGTAATGCTGTTTAACTGTTTATAGTTAATATACAGCCTTAGTTTGCTATTCTTTTTTAGTATAAATAGTACTAGATAACCTACTAATGACTGCAATGGTCTGATATATCCCTTTTATAAGTTTTCTTAGATAAATTCTTTTAATGCTCTACCTTTTTCTTTAGTAAGCTTATAGATTAGAAAAAACCTTAGACTTGTTCCTGGTTCTAATTCTATTTTATAGTTCTATACTATATACTCTAATAGCTTTTTACTCTTAGGTAACCATAGTTTCTTACTATACTTATAGTATCTCTTTAGTATATAGCTTAGCCCTTTTTCCGTTTCTTTATAGGTCGCTCCTACTTAGTACCATACTAACTTAGCTTATTATTATATCTTATAGCGTTAAGTATCCCTAATATTGACCTGGCCTATAATCTAATCGATCTTTAGATTATATTCCTATAACTAAGGCATTCCTAATACTACCTTATTATTTCCCAATGGTAATATGTTAAAAGACATCTCGATTTGTTTTCCCTTAATAGTTAGCTAAATAGGTCCTATTTTGAGATTAATAATACCTCCTCTATAGGCTATTAAATCTCCTAAAATTGTTACTAATGGGTAAGGACGTTCCTTCTACCTATATAGTAACCCTATTTTTTTAACTGCTATTAGCGAGATATAGTTCCTTATTACTCCACTATCTATTAATACCTTAAACTGTTAATCTTGCCATTTAACTCGTAAATTTAGGTGTTGTCCTTAAATTCCTTTAAGGGTCTAAGGCTTTACTACTGGCTCCCTCTAGTCCTATAGGCCTCTACTTTTCCCAACTATTAGCTACTAGATCCTATTTATACTTAGTCTAACTTAGGCTAATACTTAGTTTGTTTTTTATCTTTAATATGCCATAAATAGGTATTCTCTGGACATTCCTACTATTGTTATTCATTTAGGCATTCTTCCGTAAGGAATCTTCCTGGTTAAAGTATTAAGTCCCCTTATTCTTAAACTTCTACTAGGTGCTAACTATATATATACTTAGCGTTTTAATACTTTACCTCGTCCGTTATCTAATATATCCTTATTAGATACTTCTAATTTTTATCTTTTAGTGCTCTATATATATTGTACGCATTATCTACGCATACTATTTACAATAGTATATAATATGCTTAATATCTTAGGTTAACTCTCGGCTTATCCTCGTCCTTAAGTTTAAACCTTTCTTGTATTAATCTAAGCGTTATAACTTTATTTATAGGTACTAAGATTCGCCTTTTACTTCTCTAGTCCTCTAATTACTTTTTTAGATCCTTTAATATTATAATTAAGGCTCCCTTAATGTAAGTTATAGCCTTCTCTATAATCGGGTAGTCTTAGATAACTTTTTCGTCTAACCATATATAGAAATCTTCCCACTTATTATTATGTCGTTGTCTATACCACTTTTAGTATAGCTACTTAAGTATATACAGCTTATCTGTAAGGAAATATCTCTTTAGACGTTTACATTCTATAAATGTATAATGAAAACGTATCTGACTTACTACGTTATAATAGCCTTTAATATGTCGTTCCTTAAACCTAGTAGGAATCCCTAGATCCTCTTCTTGTTCCAGTTTAGTAAGCTACTTAGCTCTTAGTGTGCCTACTCTAAGCCTATTAGTAATTCTTTGTACTAGCGCTTTATCCTTTATACGTCCTAATATGCTAGATCTTTTATCTAGTTTCTATTCTTACTATACGGTAATTCTTACTTTAAATTCCTTTATAGTTTCCTTAGTGTCGCGTCTTACGAGTAGATCCTTAAAGTCTCCTTACTTCTTAATCTTAGTATCGGCTTTTTAATCTTTAGGCCGAACACTATATTCCCCTATTAAGTCTTCTAGGTCTATATATTTGTCTCCTAGTTTAACTACTATTTATATTACAGATTCTCTAATTTATAAAGAAGCCTCTCGCCTCTTACTTATAGGTGTCCTGATTTGTACTTCGAATTCTTAGTCCCTTAAATTCTTTAATCCTAAGCTTGCTTCTAACTTAAGCTAAGCTCCCGCCTTAGTCTGACTAGGCGTCCATAGTGTTTTTATCTCGTCTTAAGAGTCTTAAATCTCACTTATCTTATCTTAAGAATCTTATACCGTTAGGAATTCTTATCCCAAGCTTATTTATATGTCTTTAAACTAAGCTGCTACCCTACTCTATCGGTTTTCGTCTATTATGGGTCCTTAGGTATACCTTATCTTACTATAAGAATCTTAAGCCTTTAGCCTTTTGCCTTTATTAAGTGCTGAAGTAGTTTACTATCCTACTTCTCTTACGTCTTATAAAGCGATAGACATTATATCTAGTAGGGTCTCGATCCCTACTAATGTTCCCTATTTTATAGTGGAATTATCCTCTGCCTCTAGTATAACATCTTTAAGGTCTACGTACTCCTAGTAAGCTGCTTCCGTTACCTTATCGTTATAAAATATTTCGCCTATATTAAAGTCATCGTCCTTAATATCCGATCTGCAAACTAGTTTATTAGTTCCTCTACACTCTGTAGATTTTAGCTCCTATAGCTAATAGCTTACGCCGTACTTAGTATCTTTATAAATTCGGCATGCGTTATTGTAATAAAACGCGAAACTTTTAATTAAACACTCTTTTGTTCCTTATAGTATACTATTATTCCTTTATACGTATATATCTTCTACTATTAGTCTAGTTCCCTTTATTATATAGTAACTCTAACCATCTTTATAATCCCTTATAAAGTGACCCTGTTTTCCGCAATTTATATAAGCTCCATCTCTAAACTATTAACTTTACTATAGAGTCTACCTAAATATCTTCTGCTGCTGAGATCCCTAGTTTAGCCTCTGCTCCTTAGTCCTATAATTACTAGATCCTTAACCTCTAGGTTTTTATAGTTTCTTACTCTATCTTTTATAGGCTTTTTTAGTACCACTTAGGTCCATTAGCTCTGCGCCATACTATAGTTTCTAACTTGGCTTTAGTCATTGCGTACTCTGCGTCTTATACGACTATAAAACTCTATCCTAACCTCTCTTAGTCTATTCCCTTTGGTAGATCCTATTATTAATCTTTATTACTTAATCTATTAGTTCCCTTAGGGTATCCGCATCTTTTATTAGAATAATTACGTCCTAGATTTTAGCCTTAAGTCCCTACTTATACTATGCTATAAGCGCCCTATTATTCTACTTAACTTATATTACTAATGTTTAAAACTACGTTATATACTTAATTGCTAAAGTTCGCTATATAATGTCTTGGAGTTTTTTTTCCGCTATAGTTACTGCCTCCAGGTCTCCGAATATTTATATAAGTTATTCTATAAATCCGTTCCAGCTTAAAAATATAAACCGTACCTCTTAGTTTATAGTTGTTATTCCGTTTGTTTGTATCTCTATAAGGTAAAGCTTAAACTATTTAAGTGCTCTTTCTATTAAGAATAACCCTACATACGCTATTTGATCTATAGGTGTCGCTAGCTTTACTCCCTCTTGCGCAACTTTAAAATACATTTATATAAGAAATCCTTTAAGCTTCAATCTCTCTCCTAAGAATCTTTTAATTAATAGTAACTTAACCTTTACTGCGCCTATCCTATTAATCCTTTATTTAAGTGCTATATTGTTCTTTGTTAACTAGTTAACTATTTTTTATAATTGTCCTACCGTTACAGGTTATTGCGAGTCAGTATCCGCCATACTAGTGTTACCCACTAACCTTGACGTAGTTGCCGCCGTTAATAGCGTTATAGTGGCTGCTTTTAGTGGCATGTTGTTTAACTTTCTATATTTAATACCGTAACCAGGTAGTGATTGTATAACGGAACCTTGTAGTAGGAACTACGATAGGCTCGTTAATGGGCTAGGTGTATAGGAAATGCAAAGATAGTAGTTAACAACGTAATAATAACTAGTGGAGTGGTTGCCTAATAGATTAACTCTAATTGTATTCTAAGAATTACTATAAGGAAGGAACTATCTAGGTAGGGACTAAGGGTCCTTAAATACACAACCGTACTCCTATGAAATCCTTCTTGTACGTAATGTACGTGTGCTCTATTTACTCTGTTACAGATTATATAGATCCTATAGATTATACAGATTATATTATGTGACCTCGGTTACTATTCCTCGTCATATAGCTCTACCGGATCCATCCTGGACCGTGCTTTTATTAACTAACTAGCTTCTTTCAACTCCTCTCTTAGTAGTTATAAAATCGTATTTAAAGCGTCTGTAACATTTATCTTTTTAGGTTAAAGTAATAAGGGGTAAAACTAGAGCGGAGAAGTTATTAATAAACTATTAGTAGAAATTAGCAAATCCTATAAAGGCTCTTATATCCTTAACATTTTTAAGTTCTTACTAGTTTATAATTACTTTAACTTTCTTTAGGTCTATTTATATACCGTTTATAGAAATAAGAAGCCTAAGGTATAGGACTTCTATTTTATAGAATTTGTATTTATCTATATTTAATTATAAACTAGCTCCTTATAGGGCTTATAGGACAAGATTGACGTATTTAGTTAGGTTATTACTATATATTAGGGTATTGTTAATATAAGTAGTATAAAAAATATCTAGGTAGGGACATAGGGTATTATTTATATAATGTTAAAACAAGATTAGAGTATTTACGGGCCGAATAGCGTCACTAAGTATTTAAATAATCTATACTAAGTATAAAATATAGTAAGCTATTTATCTCCTTTTGCTATATAGAGGTGGTTAAATATAGAGATAATATTAAGCTTCGTATAGTAGCAAGCCTTAGTTAGTTTAGTGTCTCTTATATTAATAAAATCGGATATTAGTTCTTAACAGTAATAGCGTTAAGAGCTTAGTAGTTTATATAGAAGCATAAACCGCCGCCAGGTTTCTTAATAAAGATTACTAATACGGCTAGAGGCGACGAGCTTACTCTAATAAATCCTTTACTTAGGTTCTCGTCTAAATACTTTTATAGCACTTAAAGTTCGTTTTAGGATATCCTATATAGGGGTCTAAATCTAGGCTACTTTCCTTTTTTAAGTATAATCTTATAGTTATACAATTGGTATTCCGGTAGCTTATTAGCTTCCTTTTATAAAATACCTCTAGGCGGTTATAGTACTCTACTAGTACCTTTATAGTAGGGTTAGTATACTTCTTCAGTGCTAAGGCCTTCTTAATATTAGCTATAGTGATAGCGAAGATCATATATTTAGGTTTTTTGGTAAGTTACGCTAGCGGGGTAGCTCTAATTATATAGATATCTAAGGTGCCGAGCTTGCTTAGATTATCTATAGTTTCTTATTTAGGTTTAGGTTCGGTATTAGGTACAGAGTTAGTATTAGATTTAGGTTTAGGTTCTTTAAAAACCCTTTTTATAGTAGAATACTAGTCCTTTTAGTATTTTTTATATATTAAGCTTAAGCTTCTACTTAGCTTAGGGTAGTATAGTGCTTAGTAATAACTTATAGAATTTAGTAAAGTTTTTAGATCCTTAGTAGATATTAGTAGAATTTGCGTATTAGTAGAATCTAGTAGATTCCTAAGGCGCAAAGTAGACATTAGTAGGAATCTTACGTTAGTAGAATTTAATAAAATTCCTAAGTTAGTAGAATCTGGTAGATTCCTTAAGTATAGGATAAATAGTTATAAAAATTTTAGACTAGTAGATTCTGGTAGATTTTTTAAATTTTGGTTTTAAGTCTAAGTAGTAAGTTATAAGGCACTTCTACTTATAATAAGAGGCGGTAAATAGAAGCTTAAGGTTATTTTAATTAATAGTTACCTTATATAGCTTTATCTAGGGTTATCTAAGAATTACTAAGTAACCTAGGGTAGTAATAAAAAGCCTAATTAGTTCTTTATAGTTTAGGTATTAAAGTCTTAGGTATACTATATAGGTAATTTAGCCTAAAATAGTATGTTTACTATTAAATCCAAATACGTTAATATGCCGGTCAAGGGGGGTTAGAGTAAAACCATTGTCTTACGCAAAAATCTTATTAATAAATCCTATACCACTAGCTCCTATATTAATTAGGACTTAAGTATTAGCCTATTAATTATTCTGCTAAAGATAATAGTTAATAGTTATACTATAATCCTAAGAGTTAAAGTTTATAATATTTAAGGCATTTAACAAAATCCTAAGGTAGAGCTATTTTAGAGAATAACTTAACTTTAAGACGTGCCTTTTAGTAATAAGCGGGAAGGGGTTTCTATAGAACGTTAGTTATAGCTTCGCCCTTATAAGTAGTGCTTATTAAATATAGGGCTGGAACTAGGTAAAGATTAGAAATAGTAACTAAAAGATTAATACGGTAAACGGTTGCTAGTATTAGCCGTTTATAAATTGTGTTTAGGTATAGGAACGGAGTAGTAATTAAAGAGATAGAAGTTACTTTTATATTTAAAGTAGGGGCCTAGCTTAATATATTATTCTTATTTAAAGGACCCTAGTAGGGTATATTCTAGGGTCCTAGTGTTAATATCTATAGCGTTAAGGTGCTTAAGCTAAAATAACTTAGTGGACATTTATAGGGCTGTTGTATTATATTAAGGAGCGTATTTTAGTATTAGGCGTAGTATATTATTATACCGTTTATTAATAACGTTTATATGGGTATTAAGGGCTCTTAATAGGTCTACACCTATTAGGAAGGTTTTTAGTTTAGGGTTTAGGGATTTAATAAGGCTATTAACCAGTATAGAGTTATTCCAGCCAGTTTTCCTTACATAATGGTTAAATTTAGAGAAGTATATTAAGAAACTTTTCGTTTCTTAAGCTATATAGTTTATTTTCCTTTAAGTAGTAGCTTAGCGGTTTGGGTTACTATATATAGCTTTAAAAAGTATAACTAGGCTTTATACTAAGTTTAGCTAAAGAGGTTTAATAAGGTTAGCTACCTCTTCTTTTAGTTAACTTAGGGCGTAATAGAGTCGGTTAGCTTTAGTTAGGTAGCAGTTAGCATTACTAATTAGCTTAATTTTAAGCTAGCTTAGAAATAATTAGAGCTTTTATTATTTACTAGTAAATACTAAGGGATCTAGTAGTTGTTTAGATTGTTATAGTATAGTAGTCGGCTTAGGGTAAAAGACTACTATAGGTTTAAGGCTTACGTTCCACGTGTTTATCTCTAAAGATAGTATTCGGTCTTAAGGTCCTAGCGTAGGCATCTTAAGGGTACGGATTTCTTTTTAGAGGTCCTTAATTAATTACTAGTATTATACTTCTTATTTAGCTTATTATTAATTTAAAATAGCTTAGTTTAATATAAGGGCGTTTATAAAAGACTTCTAGATAATAATAACTTACTAGCAAGTACTATAAACGATTTAATTAATTAATTAATCGAATTAAGGTAATATAGATTGGTAGGTAAATATAGATAGGTAGGTAGATATAGATAGGTACAGTGCCTTACTATAAGTTTATGCACACCCGAAATCTCACTAAAATTAACAACTCCGTCCGACCACCATATAACACCACAGCAATTAAATACAGCCAATTTGATATATGATTAATTCAATTATAGTTAATACTTTGTCTGCTAGCCATGTGCTTTTCGTACTGCGCGTAGTTGTTTTTCTATACTATTAATTAAGCTCCGTAGTAGGCCTTAATTGAGGGCCATCTACGCCTCCTTGTACGCCTTAATTAAACAATTTAAGTCTTTACAACTGCGTCCTATTTGTTTAAGCTCTGGATAAAGCTTAATAACCTTCTTCTTTAGGGCCCACTAAAGGGTTTCAATTGGATTTAAATTGGGGGAGTAGGGAGGGAACTCTAAGGTCTAAACGCCGTGCGTTTCAAGCCATTTCTTTATAAGATTTAAGTTATAGATTAGAGCGTTATCCATTTAATAGACGTTAAGAGGTTTATAGATCGGAATAAGGCCCTCCTCTAAGGCCTAGATATAGCTTCGGGCGCTATAGCAGTGCTTTTACGCTAAGGGGTCCCTTTTTATAGCAATTAACTCTAATCGGCCGTCGTACCAGAAGACAGCGTAGATTATCTACGTAAGGGTCTTCCCTAGAGATACTTCCTCAATCTTATCATGGTCCCATTTTTCTAAAGACACTTAGAAAACCTAAGCAGGCTTCTTTCCTGCTCCGCGTTTATATAAACATTTATTAGAAAACTTAACGCGTGTCTATAAAAATCCTTTAAACTTCTAAGCCTAGCGAAGCCTCTTACAGGCTACCGCTGGTGTTAGCTTTAGTCTCTTCTTCGCAAGCCACTTCGTAATATAGAATTTACTAAGGAATCGTTATAAAGTCCTATATAATACGTTAATACCGGCCGCTTCGTATTTAAGAGCCGCATACTTAATACGAGGGTGCTTTTAGACAATACGAAGGACTAGACGCTTTTAGTAATGAGTAAGCTTCTTAGGCGCACCAGATTAAGGTAAGGAGTTAACTATTTGGTGGTCGTTCTAGCGTTAAATTGTGTTATAAACTGCACGACGACTGCAGTAATATTTGGACGCGATTTCAGTCTTTTTTTTTCCCGCTTCTACAGAGGAAAGAATTCCAGCTCGTTGCGTATCTAAAAGCTCACCACCAGGCCTTCTATTTCCACTAATTACTATGCTAAACAAGCGTTGCATTGATGCGTTGTAAGTAGTAGGGTTTAGTAAGAATATCGCGATCGTGTTGTTTTGGTTCGCGTGTGCACGGACTTTTGGCGAGGCACTATAAGTAGATACGGACGGGTAAGTAAATATAAATAAGTAAGTAGATATAGATAGGTAAGCAGATATAGATAGTTAGGTAGATATTAATAGGTAGGTAGATATAAATAGGTAGGTAGATATAGATAAGTAGGTAATATAAATAGGTAGGTAGATACAAATAGGTCTATATCTACTACTCTTATTAGCTACTTTTTAGCTATATATATAGATTATATAAAGAAGTGTATATAATTTGCCTTGCTAGCCTTATAAATGACTTTAAAATAACATTTATTTATTATTTATTATCTAATATATACTATTTATATAAAAGAGGCACATAGCTCTAAATATAATTATAGTTACTAAACGCGTAGGTTATATATAGGCTATATATTAAAAAAACACAATATAGGCTAGTTAGTCGAGTTGCTAAATATCCTTAACTATGCGCTAATTACGTTAACTATTAACTATTAAAGCCATTAATAGGGTGCTATATTTTGCCGATAAAGAAAGGGTTAAGTTATATACTAAAGAGATATTATAAATATGGTAAGAAACTATAAAGCCTAAAAAGTAAAAAGCTATTAAAGTATATAGTATAGAACTATAAAATAGAGTTAGAACTAGAAATAAGTCTAAAGTTCTTTCTAATCTATAAGTTAACTAAAGAAGAGTTAAAGGTACTTAAAGGTTTATCTAGGAAAACCTATAAAGGGGATATATTAAACTATTATAATTATTAATAGGTTATCTAGTATAACTATAAGGGGACTTTATAAATAGAGGGCTATAAGGTATAATTATGGAATAGAATAAATTAGTAAGTAAAACAAATCCTTAATAAGGTAAGGCCTTTAGGATTATAAAGACTATATACTATAGGTATATACCTCTAATATATAACTAACGGACGTCTAAGGGTAACCCAAAGTAACCGCAATAATATCCCTTATATTGCCCCTCCCCCCCTTCTTATAGTTAGCCCCTAATCGCTATTACCTTATAATAAAGGAAGATTATAAGGGCTTATCCTAAAAGGGATTTAGAGAGATATTAGTATACTATTATATATTATCTATTTATCTAACCCCTACTTTAAACTTCTAAAAACCTTAATAAGGAAAAAATATAACTAGAGAAAAGATGTAAAAATTGCTAGAAAACCTATTAGAAGCCTTTTAGAAGTATATTATTAACTACCTAAGTTAATCTAAGAATTTTTATATAACTCTACTTTTAAGCCTTTATATTGGTCTATAATTAATTATAAGTATTATAGGCAATTTAGTGTTTCTTATATAGTTTTATAAAACCTTTAGTATAGGATTTAGCATATAGGGCCTTAGTTTGCCGTTATCTTTAACTACTAAAATATAATCGCCCTAATTGGTAATATCCGCCGGCATTTTAAGAGGCTATATATAGATTTATATTAATCGCGAGCTTCTTAAATATACTAATACTAAATAATAGTAGAAATACTTAAATTGGTAGGCTTTATTTAGATCTATACCTATTAAACTTTATACTAATTTAATTTGCTATTATATAGAAAGCAAAGCGCTTACTCTCCTTATTTTAATTAGTAAAGTTATTAAATTTAACGTCCGCGTTAACGCCACTAATAGGCTTACTAGCACGCTAAGCGGCGAATATTAACTTGTTTAGAAAGTTAATAACTTTAAAGTCTAGTTTAGGAATAGCGGCTATAGGCTTCTATAAAATTGGAATAGTAAAAAGGCCTATTCCTATAAGTTCTTTAGCTAATAGCTCTAGTAGTTTAGTCTTATTTACCTTATCTGCTATATTTTTAACAGTCTTACTATAGGCTTTAAAAACAGCTCCTAATTCGCCCTTAATATCCTTTATTAGCTAAACTACCTATTATATAACTCCTTACGACAAGCTATTATATATATACTATATTGCTTAAAAGGATTATAAATAAAACTCCTAGGCTTAAGGTACTTTTAGAGGCTTTAAAGTCTTTAGAGCTAAAGATGCGCAACTTTTTTTAGGTAGCATAAAGGCGATATTAAAACGATATTAGGATAGTATTTTATAGCAATTTAATAATTAAATAGACGGCGACAATATTAAAGCTTTTTAATTAACTATACTAAATATTATTGGCTTCCTGGCTATATTACTACTATTTACCGCAATATCTAAGCGTTAATAACCCTTACTACTAAGCAACCGCACTAACTAGAGGCTTTAATACTAAGCTCTATATAGTATAAAACCTCTAGATTGGCTTATAAGGCGTACATATATAAAAAGTTTAAGAAAACTTACTAGACTAAGGGATATGTCTCTAGTTTAAGCCTAAAGCCTAATAAAGTTAATCTATTTATCCCAATTAGCTTAACTTAATAATATTACAGTCGTAGTAATAGCTTAGGTAGGTTAAGAAGTTATATTTAAAAGTGCTTGCAAAGATAAATAAAGGATTTAGTAATGGAATAATAATTTAATAAGGGATATAATTAATTAAATTAATTAATTAAATTAGTTAATTAAATAGGGGCAATACGGTAAGACATCTAGGCTTATAACTATTAATTAGGAAATTAAGGATAAGAACTCTATCTATAAATATAGCTTTAAGGCCTTAATATATATATTAGGACGCCAAGGTCCTTAGGGCATGTAGTAACGTAACAACAGTAACGGGATGCAAAGAGTATCTGGTTCTTGATAAAGTAGAACTATAGAACTGAATTCTGCTGTTCTCTAATGCGGGGCGACTACGTTTTATAGGCGCCTCGCCTACGCCTCGCCTGCGCTAAGCCGGTTATGGCCAGTGCGTCTCTATAGCCTAACAATTGCCCCCCCTTCTTAAGCGGCTGTCCTCAGCCGACGCTATTATACAATAGGAGTGCTATTATTGTCCTTCTCTAAATAAAAAGTTTTTGATAAATTTAAGTGAATCGGACAATATAACAATAGGATAATATAATAATAGGATAATGTAACAATAGGACCTTATAGAGATCTATAAAGGTAGGAGTTCCTACCCAGGTAGAATATCAGATTTCCCTTCTAAGTCCATTCCAATTCTTTTAGCCTATAACTCGCCTTCTCTATAATTTCTAATTAATTATAAATCGCAAGCGCCAAGCCGTTGGTTCGCCTACTCGCGAACTTTCCGTAAGTATTCTTCATACTGGCTTATAGCTGTCGCTAACCCTACTAGGCGCCGTCGAAGCTCCCACGCCGCTCGCAAGCCGCTCCCCTAGCTTTACTAGAACTAATCTGCCTCCGTTACGCCAAGCGTGTAGCTATAGCTGGGCGGGCTACCTGCGGCAAGTAAGCCAACCGCAATTGCGGGTACTACCAATGACTAAATAAGTTGTGCTAACTAGTACGTCTAAGTGCGTTAGTTTAGGTTCTAATAGCTAACAGACTAGGTCCCTAAGGCCTTCTATAGCCGCCTAAACGAGCTGCTCGCCCTTATTAATAGGGCTAAGCGCCAGCAGGTTACTGGCGGAGACACGGCTGACCTTAACGCTCGCGTCGCTACCGCCCAGAAGTCCTTTATAAAGGATATTAAGGCCTTAGTGCGCACCGGCGCCAAGCACAGTCTCCGCCAGCGCCCAAAGGGCGAAGACTTTCCCTTACTCTAAGTACAGGAATTATAGGCCATCCGTTATACTCTTAAAGGAATTCTTAACGTAATACGCGCTTTAGTACATGTCGTAGCGCAGGTATTTCGCCGTTATAGCGTATGCTAATAGTACTTATAGGCCAATATGCCTCCCATCGTAAGGGATAAGGAGGAGGATAAGGGTGAGGAGGATAAGGAGGAGGGAGAGGAGGAGGATAAGGAGGGGGAGGAGGATAAGGAAGAGGAAGGAGGGAAGGAAAGGGAGGATTTGTTAGAGCTATAGAGTATCTATATTTCTATTAGCGTACTACCATTACTCCGCTGTTGTTTCGTTGTTGCCCCACTAGTAGGGCGTAATTAAAAGTTTTTTATTCTTTTATCTACTTTCTTTTCCGTTTACCCCTTAAGGTAAAGTAACTATTATACGTCTCCTTTACGTCCTTATTAATGTCCTCTACTAGGACCCATTTGTTATACTCTTCTAGCCAGCCTTTTTACTTAACTAGGTACTATAGGGTCTAGTTACGTCCCTTCCTTTCATATATTTCTTCTACCTTGTACCAGTTCTTTTAGTCCTCTTTATTATCTAGCTTAATAGGCCCTAATAAAGGGTCTCTAGTAGTGCCCTTACGTTGTTTATATGGCTCTAGTAAGCTAATATAGAACACTAGGTGAATACGGTAAGACGTAGGTAGATATAGCCGGTACGCTTACTTTCCGACTAGTTCGGCTATACTAAAAGGTCCAATAAAGCGTGCTATAAGCTTCTTACTTAGCCTTTTTAGTTTAAGGTTCTTAGTTGATAGCAAGACTAGATCCCCTACTTTATATACCTGTAGTTAGTGACGACAATTATAGTATTTCACCTGCGCCTCGGCGGCGTGCTCCTAGCGTTTCGCTAGCGCTTTGCGTTTAAGGGATATTCTTTTAATCCTCTTAGAGGCGGCTGGAATAGAACTACTATTATCCGCCTAGACCTCGTATTCTAGACGCGGGTAAAACTTATAGTAGGCATAGAACGGGCTTATACCCGTTATACTATGTTTAGTATTATTATAGGCAAATTCGGCTAGCAATAAGAGGCCTAACTAGTTGCTCTGCTTTTCGTCATAGAATACACAGAGGTAATACTCTAGGGTTTAGTTCTGGCGTTCTGTTTACCCGTCCGTTTACAGGTAAAAAGCCGTACTTAGCCTATATTTTATCTTCGCAGCAAAGTATAGCTCCGACCAGAACTTACTAGTAAAGATACTGCCGTAATTAGAGATAATCCCTCTAGGGGTTCCAAAACGGCGTACTACTTCGTTAAGGAAGAGGTCTGCAAGTTTGGTTACTGTAATAGTTTTTACTATAGGCAGATACAAAGCCATCTTAGTATAGCGGTCGACTATTACGTATATCGCGTTATATACCTTATCGCCTTGTTTACTAGGCGGTAGGCCTATAATAAAGTCCATTATAATCTCCTACCACGGCTAATCCGGGTAAGGCAGCGCTTAGAGCTCGCTATAAGGGCGATATTAAGGCGCATATATACGCTGGCATAGATTATAGGTAGAGATGTAGTTTACAACGTCTATAGTTATACTAGGCTAGTAGTATTTACGCGAGAGTAGATTTAGAGTCTTTTTCTTACCAAAGTGCCCAGCTAGGGTATTATCGTAGTGGATCTGTAGGAGCTTTGTATAAACTACTGGGTCCGGGGGTATATATAACCTCCCGTAGTAATAAAGTAGTCCAGCAGAATTAAACTGCCATACTAGCTTCGAGTAGGCGCGTTAACGGCGTCTTGCCGTATCTACGCTATCGCTGCGCTTTTGCCGTATAAAGTTATCTATAGTTTAAAGTCCTTTAATAAGCTCAACGACTGTTTCCGTACTAAACTTGTAGGCACTCTCTTAAGCGCTTGCTACTCTAACTTGGGTCCTTATTACACGCTGCTTGACGGCATACGTATAGGTTACCCAGTTAAACTATAATGCTACATGGCCTAGGCGTACCGCCGTCAGGTTGCCGGCTTATAGCTATAGAAACAACACCTTTGTAAAAGGCTCGCTTTCTTATACACCTAATAGGACTTTTATCTTGGGTTGGTGGCCCTATATTCCCAAAGTCCTTTAGAGTAATAGTAGCATGGTGTCTTCTTCTGGCGGACCCCCTACGCCTAGGGGTCGCCTCGACGGCGCGTCTGCGGGGTTTATTTTTCCCGCCCTATACTTAATAATAAAGTCATAGGCAGCTAATGCTATAGCCCATCTGGCTTGCCGTCCATTAAGGGCTTTTACTTTTATAAAACCCTTTAGATTATTATAGTCTATAAGCACTTCTAGGCGGCTTAATAGCCCCTTAATATAGTATTTCCAATGCTTAAAAGCCTCTACAATAGCTAGTAGCTCCTAATTGTGGGTCTTATAATTACGCTTTACTGGCAAAAGCTTCCTAGACTAGAAGGCTATTGGATGCTAAAGGCTATCTTTAAACAGCTACGATATAATTGCTACTAGGCCTTATATAGAGGCATCAGTCTCTAACCGGGTCGGTAAGCCTGGCGTGTAGTATTATAGGAGCGGCGCCGTCGTAAAGGCGTCGCAGAGCCGGTGTATTGCCTACTCCGCCTCTTCTAGCCAACTAAAAGGCCCAGCTTTACGGCCGTTCTTTACTCCCTTAAGGAGATTAGTAATAGGCTTTATAATAGCAGAGTACTTATAGATAAACCGGTAATAGAAGTTGGCAAAACCTAAAAAGATTTAGACATCCCTATAGGATTAAGGGCTCTCCTACTTAGTAATAGCTTCTACCCGGCTAGGATCTATTACTACGCCTTTAGGACTAATAATATATCCTAAGAACTTAACCTCTTATACGCTAAACCTGCACTTCTTAAGGTTTATATATAGTTAATATTACCGTAACCTACGTAGTACTTCTAGTACGTAGCGCTAGTGTTTCTCTGGATTTTTAGAGAAAATTAAAATATTATTAAGGTAGACCATATAGAAGACGTCTACTAGTCCTAATAAGGCTCGATTAATATAGCCCTAAAAGGTCGCTAGTCCGTTAGTTAACCCAAAAGGTAAAACTAAATACTTAAAGTGGCCGTAACGCGTGCGGAATGCTGTCTTTTACTCGTCGCCCCAACGGATATAAAGGCGGTGGTATGCATTTATTAGGTCTAACTTAGTAAAGATCTTAGAACCTGCTAAGCGGTCTAAGGTCTTACTAATTAATAGTAGTGCGAGATAATTCTTAATCGTTACCTTGTTAAGGCCTCTATAGTTTATACAGAGCTACAGCTTCCTATCTTTTTTAGGTACAAATAGAATAGGTGCCCCTATGGGACTAGTACTTAGTTAGATCCAACCTTTAGCTAAGGCGTCGTCTAAGTACTCCCTTAGTACCTTTAGCTCCTTAACTAAGAGGTTATAGAGCGGTCTATACGGGACCTCCTATCCCTCTTCCAGGTCAATAGCATAGTCGCCTTAGTAGTGTTAGGGTAGCTTTCCTGCTTCCTTATATAAGAAGACATTACTAGCTTCTTTTAACTATGGGGGAAGGACCAGTAAGCTGCCGTTGTCTTATTTACTAGGTATTAATCCAGCAATTACTAGGGCGAAGACCCTAGATTCCCTCTAGAGAGACTCCGCGAAACCCTTAGGGGTTTATAGTAACAGGGATAAGCCGTCTAGCTTCTATTGCCACGCCTTCGCCTCGCAGTTAATAAGAAGTTAGGCCTTCTTCAACCCCGGTATACCTAGGGTAACAGTAGGGGATGCGTTAGCTATTCCGTAGCAGATAAGGGTTACTTCCCTAATCCTGCCCTAGCTGTCCTTTATTTGTAATAGTACCTTATAGGCTTTATAGTAATATACCTGAGTTTTGTTTAACTAAGAGTAGGTAGGTAATTCTGCGTCTAGTATCTTAAAGTTATACTTTATTACAAATCGCTGATTAATTATATTTACTTCGGCGCTAAGATTAAGCATTACTAAGGTCTCCTTCTAAGTCTACTTAGATAGGACTTCTCCCGAGATAGTAATAGCTTCCTTATAATCTAATAGTATCTTACGCCCTATAGGTATAAGGGGCTCCAAGGGCACCTGCCTTTTCCTGGCGTAGAGATGGCGTTTACGCTACTTAGTGGCGGCTGCTATTACTGTTGCTGCTCTAGGCACTATTACCACCAATATCCTGGCTTGCTACAAATTTTGCAGTTTCCTTTAGGCTAAGTTAAACCCCTAGCGGTATTACTTCGCCCCGCCGTTAAGTTGCTAGCGGTGGTTTTGGAGTCCGCTTTCCCTAAGTTACCTAACTAGGTAGTCTTTATATTCGAGTTCGCGGCGCGCCTATTGCTTCTACCCTATAGGGCGCTTGCGCTCTTCTAGTTTCCTTTAATAGGGTAGCTAGGGAAACTAGCTAATCTCGTGTTTAAGGGAATTCTTAATAGTTGGTAATAGTAACCCGTAGCTCTGGCCGCAGCTTCGCGAATAGATATATTATTAAATGCTTTGCATTATAAAGAGGGTTAATTTGCGCTTTTAAGGAGGTTAGGTAAGCAGTAAACTCATTTACTAGTTAATCGGTTCGCTATATTACCTTTATATATATTAGGGCTATATAGAGTTCTTAATTAATAGGACTTTTAATTTAGTTAAGTAGGAATTCTATTAGCTCCTCCTAGGTAAACTATATATCTAGGTAGTTATCTTTATACTATAGCCAAAGGGTTCGGTTAGTCCCCTTTATATATTATATAGTAAACGCGACTTTGGTATCCTTATCTAAGAAGCCGTTACGCTCTAGGTGGAATGCTAGCTTTAAGCTATCGCGGAAGTCTTAGTGCTCTTATATGGTCTTACTATAATATAGAGCAATCTTCTCTATTTTAACGGCCCGTTTTAATAAAGCGCCTATTATATTAGTAGCCTTCTGCTTAAGGTTTGGACGTATCTAGCTACCATCTAAGTACTCTAATAGGATAGTTTAAGGTTGTAGATCTAGGTTAGGAACGAAAATCGACGTCGCCTCGCCGCGTTAACGCCGTCTTAGTACTTCTACCTCTTCCCTAAGCGAGTATAGTTTTCTTTGCTCTAGGAGTTATAGCTTCTCATTTTCTAGCCGTTGTATTTCTTCCTGTATATCCCCTTTGTCCGTAGCTTCCAGTTCTATCTAGGACAATATAGGTTCGCCTATATCGTCCTAGGGCCAATCCCTAGACTTAATATTACGCACTACGCTAGTACGCCCACGTCTCGCCATTAGGTTAATAGGCTGCGATATAGCTAATAAATATAGGTCGTCTTCTCGACAGAGGGTTGCTGCTATGTAGTCGTGGCCTTTATAGACCGCTGTGTTGTCAGGCCACTACCCCTAAAAAGGGATAAGAATTTAGTACTGTTAGGACGCCAAGGTCCTTAGGGTATATAGTAACGTAACAACAGTAACGGGATGCAAAGAGTATCTAGTTCTTAATGAAGTAGAACTATAGAACTGAATTCTGCTGTTCTCTAATGCGGGGCGACTACGTTTTGTAGGCGCCTCGCCTACGCCTCGCCTGCGCTAAGCCGGTTATAGCTAGTGCGTCTCTATGGCCTAACAATATATATATATAAGAAAGGTATAGGAATAGGAAAAAAGGGGGTATAGGTAACTAAGTGTAACCAACTACTAGTACTATATTAAGACTACCCTAGTATTAATCTAGATTGGTTACTACTACCTCTTAACTTACTTCTAGCTTTTATTATATTTTTATTATTAAATACTAACTATATAGCTATATTGTTTAGCTAGCACTACTATATCGTTTAGCGGGTACTAAGTGGCAATTACGTTATTATTGCTAGTATTTATTAGTAAAATATAGTACCCTACTAATGGCCTTAATAGTTAGTAGTTAACGCAATTAGCGCGCAGTTAAGGGCATTTAGCAACTCGACCGACTAGCCTATATCGTGTTTTTTTAATATATAGCCTATGCGTAACTTACGCGCAGCCTATATACAACCTGTATATAACCTACGTATTTAGCAACTATAATTATATTTATATTAATAGTATATTTTAGATAATAAATAATAAATAAAGGCTATTTTAAAGCTATTTATAAAGTTAGCAAAGTAAATTATATACACTTCTTTATATAATCTATATATATAGTTAAAAAGTAGCTACTAAGAGTAGTATATATAGACCTATTTGTATCTACCTACCTATTTATATTACCTACTTATCTATATTTACCTACCTATTTATATCTACCTACCTATTAGTATCTACCTACCTATCTATATCTACCTACTTATTAGCATCTACCTATTTATACCTACCTATTTATACTACCTTAATTTGATTAATTAATTAAATTGTTTATAGTGTTCGCTAGCTAGTTGTTATTATCTAGTTCTAGCGACGGTTGTCTAGCTCTAGTAATAGTTATCTAGCTCTAGCAACGGATGTCTAGCTTTAGTAATAGTTGTCTAGTTTTAGTAATAGTTGTCTAGCTTTAGCAACGGTCGTCTAGTTTTAGCAATAGTTATCTATCTCTAGCAACAGTCCTCTAACTTTAGCGACGGTTATCTAGCTCTAATAACGGTTATCTAGTTTTAGTAACAGTTATCTAGTTTTAGCAATAGTTATTTAGTTTTAGCAACGGTCCTTTACTAGCTACTATTCTAGTACCTTTTTAAGTAGAGAGGATATAAGAATAGAAGAAAGGAAAGGTAAAAAATAAGGTAGCTATATAGGTAGATATATATATAGAGGCTATTAGGAATATAGCGGGGACCTAATATAGAGCTTTGTATAGAGCTTTATATAGAGCTTCGTATAGAGCTTTATATAGAGCCTTATATAGAGCCTTATATAAAGCCTCTAAGTAATAAAACTATATAAAATTATATAAGATTGCGTAATTAGTATATAACTCTACCTTAATTGCATATTAAGGAATATATAGTTAGCTTTTAAAGTTGTTAAGTAGGTTGACTGCGTGTTAAGGAATATATAGTTAGCTTTTAAAGTTATTAAGTAGGTTAACTGTATATTATTTAACTTTTAAATATATTAAATTAGTTAATTGCGGATTAATTACGTATTATTTAACTTTTAAATATGTTAAGTTGGTTAATTGTATATTATTTAACTTTTAAATATATTAAGGTGGTCAATTGCGTATTAATTACGTAAAACGCGCTAAATAAAGTCTGCTTAAATCTTATCCTACGAATATTTTCCCAATGTTACTATTATTCTTCACCACTACATTATATATATAAATATAGACTATAGACCTATATTTAAAATCGGGTTACTTATTTAATTCCTATATATTATAAAGCTTATATTAAGTTATATAATAAAATAGATATATAAGGGTAAGTACTAGGATAGTAAAATATAGGGTAATAGGTATTAAGGATAGTAAGATAGTAGAATGAAAATCTAATTCTAATTAATAGGTCCTTAGTATAGCTACTTATTTTATTAATAGAAGAGGTAGGCATTACTAGGTTATTTTAGGCTTATAAAAGGTCCTTAGTAAATATAGCGGTAAGAATTAAGCAGGCGTCCTTATTACTCTTTTTAAAGAGTATAAATTTATAGTAATATAGGATATTTTATAGCTAATAATGTAGAGTTAAACAATACGTATATTAATGCGGTTCTTTAAGCTCTCTATTAAAATATATTAGTAAAGTAACAAAAAGCATATTAACTACATTACTTTAGCTATATTATAAACCTCTACGCCTAGGCGTTTATTATAGGGAAGGACTCTAAGAAGATTTATAAGTAGCTCTTTACTATATATTGCGATATAGATATAGCAACCATTAAGAAGCTCTAGCGAAAGCGCGGAGTAGTTAAACTACTTTATAATATCGTCCAATTAATTTAGCTAATACCCTAGTATTATAGTTTTTTTTACAAGAATCTAAATAGGAGGTTTATTAGCTAAATTTAATAGCTTAAAGGTAAGTAATAAGATTTTATATAGAAATTTAGAGTTAAGGTCTAAGTAATATTTTCTTTATAACGTTATATTACTATATAGTCGCAATAGGTCATTAGCCTTTTCGGTATCGTAGGTTCAGTAGATTTAATTTTATTAGTTAGCATTTGCGACTAAGGGGGTACGGTAGAATTACTTTGTAAAATTAAATCTACCGTACCGTAAACCACATCGGATTTAAATGCATTTTCGGCAGAGCCTGCAGCCGTACCTTAGCTATAAATCTACCGACTTAAAATTCTAAAATTCTATAATATACGGTCGCAATATAGTAGAGGAAGGCGCGGTCAATTTAATTTAGATAGGGTGGTTAGGGGACGGCTACACCAATCTGACAACTCCCTCGCATATACCCCAGCTAGCACAATATATAAAAAAGCACACATAATTTTTAGAAAGGCTTTTATAAAATATCTAATACTACTATAATAAAAGAAATTAATCCCACCAACTTAAGGAAAAGGTAAGGAAGAAATATCCTTAATAGCTAGCGTAGGATAACGGTTAAACAGCTAGAGCACGTCGGAAAGATCCATTTCCTACAGTCGATTATTACTTATATCTTTAATAGGAAAATAACCACAAGGTGGCTGCCGGCCCGCTAATACATTTTGCATAAAGTCCTCTATTAGTCAACTAAACTTAATAGCGTCTAGGTAAAACCGCTAGATAAGATTAAGAAATATATTAAATACACCTAATAAGAGCCTCTCTATAAAAGAATAGGGTATTTTAGATATAGGAATAAGAGCAAAAATGCTAGAACTAAGTGCCTCCCGCATACAATACCATCGGTAACCCTTATAAAGACACTTTATAAAGTACCGCCATTACTTATTAAATAGAGCAGAGGAGTCAGCTAGCGATAAAGAAGGCGTATCCGTAGATAGGTAAAGTACCTTAAAGAGCTGCTGCTTAACTAAAGACGCGTCGCTAACACCTCTACCCTATACACTTAATCGCGTACAATCCAAAAGCGCTTCCGCATTTTAATAGTAATTATAAAGGTATACAAGATAATAGCAATAAAGAATCTCTTAAAGTATTCCAGTTACTTTAATACTAGCAACGTTAAAGAAAGCCTTTTAGAAGCCTAATAGCGCCACATTTATATTCTGGCTGCCGGACGTAAAAGTAACTAAGGACTGCAATAATAATTTGGGAGGATTTAAGGATAAGTAGGGAGTAGTCTGCTGGTTCAAATCTATAGTACCATTTTTTCGCCAGTAGGCGAGTACAGCCTTAACGTTCTTAACAGCTTTACTACTACTAATAGCGCTTGCCCTATAGACCAACGCCGACACCTCTCGTCTACCTATTCCTATACAATTAGCCTATTTAGCTAGCCAGCTAAGCTTCCTTCCGTTCTCCCACATATATACATCCTATATATTATCTTCTTCCTTAGTTACAAATACCTCTAAAAGCTTATTTTCTAACCTCCTACGCCTATCCCTTTCCTTTCGCCTATTTATATTACTAACCGTTATAATATACTCCGGGTCTGGTATAGCTATATAGTCCTAAGTACGCCTAGTAGGCGGTTAAGATAAAGGGGCATTAGATATAGGCCTTTTGCCCCTATAACGGGCACTCTTATCGCTTATGTCCTATAGACCATCGTCTACAACACTAGCCATAAACTAAAACCGTACTAGGCTACCGTAGTTACTATTATCCTTACTTCGCGGCTAAGAGTCTAGATTAGCGTTGTCTATATTAACCGGTCCGGGTTTAAGTTATAAAGGTTTAAATTATAGAAGCACTTCAGGCCTACAGGACTAGCGGATCTACTATAACATATCTTCTGGTGACTTTGCAACAAAGAATAAAAGACTAGGGTTGGTGCTATCACGCACCCACACTATAGGTATATTAGTGCCAATAAACAATACTAGAAGTAAACGTAGAAGGAACATTCGCGTCTCTTAAGGCGTCACGCCTGAGGCTAGAATTAATACAGCTATAGTAGTTGGGTATTACCAAAGTATCTAATATAGGAAATCGCGTCAAGGAATCGCATTAAGGCTAAGCTTCGGCTACGCGCTTTATATTTCCCCCTAAGAACCAAAACTAAAACACTATAAATAGCAACGTACACTTCCTAGGGAGTATTTTCGGAAGCCTTCCTAAAAATGCCCCTTGCTAAAGTTATAATCTATAGTAAGTACACCAAATAGCTATATATAAGAACCCAAACATTTATTAAATACATAGAGAATCTAATCCATCTACTAGAATACCAAATTATCGTCTGCATAGCTCCTAATTATTAACATACCATATAGCCTTCCGAAGTCCGTAAACACTTCAGCGGCATCTACCACCGGCTGGATAAAGTTAAACTCTAAAAACTAGCACGCCTTATCTAAGCCTTAAACCAACTTACCCGTAAACCTAACAAGTTACTAAATCTCTAGACCCTTAAGCAACCTATTTCTTATCTAAACGTATATTACAACGGGCTCCTCTACTAACTTACACTAGAAAACTGCCGATATATATACAGAAGTGCAAAGAAAATGGCTATATACTGCCGGGATCAACACTTATAGAAGAAATACGCGTATAAGGGCCGCCCAACCAACACTATAAGACGACTTACTAAACGGACTATACCTAATCCCTAGAGGCAAACCACCTATTAAAGGCTATTTCCTAGCTAACACGGCTTAAGCTTCTTTACCGTCAATATAGTTATAACCAATGTAGAGGTGAACAACATTACTAAAGCTAGCAACTATAATTTCCTAGCATTTATATACGGCGTTCTTATCGCCTGTAATAAGAAGGAATGAGCAATAAACACCTATATAGATAGCCGAAATGTCTTTAAGATAGACCCCTAGGTGGAATATACCAGGTAGCACAACTACCTTAATACGCTTAAGGTAGAACCACTCCTAGCCTTAATTAACAAACCTAACCCAGATAATAAGTCAACCCTTACTGCGATATAGAACGCCATAGCTAAGCTTTACTAGACCTATAACAAAACTATAGCTTTAAAGGCCGGTATCTTTCTATAAATGGAAGCCATCCGGGACTAGGTATACTAGCAATAATACCAACCCCTCTAATTATACTAAGGCAAGAAGCCCCTAAATAACTACTACAGACCATAGTAGATAGTATTTATATTTTTTAGACAAATATAGCCGGTAGAAAATGGAGTCAGCCCTAAATATACACTTAATAGCAAACAAGAGCGTGCCTGGTTAGCGCTATTACGTACTACAGAGGGCAGTGCCAATACCCCTACTAGGTTATGCGAGGGCGATATACTCAGCCCCTTAGCTAAAGCTTGCCTAGTGTTTTATCTCTCACTATTAGACTAAAAAGTACGCAGTACTAAGTATAAGAGTCCCTTAGTATATGCGTTAGCTCTATAGGGTATAATAGCAGAGGGGTAGAGGGAGTGCGGCGTATATATTAAGATACTATTAGCTATAATAAAGCTTAGTCAGTTTATAGTTGTGTAAGCTACCCTAATTACTAACGCAGACGCCGTCTATTACAATGCCCACCAGGATATACCAGAGGGAAGATGCCTAGAGTTAGTAACTAAAATAATAGATAGGTTTATGGTGCGAGAAACCAAGGGACTAATATAGTAAATGCTAGACCTTTAAACCTACGGCCTAAAGGGGCACTATAAAACAACAAAGGAGGGTAAGGTAAAGTGGATTAACAACAAGCTGCTCTATAAAGCCGTTTGTTTTATAATGCCTAAGTTTTACAGTTTTGTCTATAGCCTTATTAAAGATATAGAACGTTTAGTCTACTAAGACCTGCTATTTAACAAATAATATACTAATACCCCACCCATGCGGATTAAAGCCCTTTAAAACAACCCCAGTAACTCTATTCCCGGCTAGAACTTTCTTTAAAACCCCTATAATAAGCATATTTTCTATACCTAGGACTAGCTTATAAACTACATCGCGCTAGATAAACAGCGCTAGGCTATATTTAAACTCTAAGGCCTAGAAGGTAGACCGAACAAGTCCGGTATTAAAACCTATCTTAACTAAGTTAAAGTCCTTTTATATAAGCTTCTAGTGCTTATATATATTATAGGGGGCTAGCCCGTAAGAGGCACTAAGATATTAAGTATACACTATAGCAACACCGTTGCAGGCAAACATCGAAATATTTTTATTATTTATAGTATAGTCGCATTCGTACCTTAATACTCCAAGGGTTCCCGCCATGCGGGACAGTCAAATATTATTCACTAATTTATACCTAGCGAGGTTGGGAAACTAGTCATTCTATACCTCTAGCTTATATTACCATTTCAGCGCGCGCTAGAGCAGATACTCCAGCTAAAGAATATTATATCGCATAAAATGTGGCCGCCTAACGTATAAGGCATTAAATAAAACTCTAACCGCTTTACCTATACCCTTTAGCAAGAAACGAAGGCTGGCCTAGAATGTAGGCTTAACATCTAAACATACCGCTAAGTAGTAATTGCCATCGGTTAAAAGTACCTTAAGGCTTAGTCCGCGTTTATTAACAATAACAACAATAGTAGCTCGGAAAAGGATAAACTAGGATCTATAGATATAATATATAAAGAGTAGGCAGGCCATTTAGCTTAAACAGGCAAGACTATATATACCCGTCTTATTAGAGAGTTAACTAGGACTACCGTAAGCAAAAGACAATAGTTCTAAAGATTAAGTACGGAGTGGCATGCCTTCCTAAGCTTTCTCGCATATAATACCGCAAGTACTTCCTCTAAAGCCTAAAAGCACCTTATACCTATAAATATAACTAGCAATGCCAAGCAGATAAAATAGCGTGGGCTAAGAACTGTTAACGCTATAATATAGCTAAAAGCCATATATGGAGAGCAAGCCAAATTTTAGGGTGTATAGCAGATCGGTATTCACGCAATCTTACATAAGGAAAGTCTAGTAGTTATTATTATGCTAATAGGCGGTGGCAAGAGTCTAATATTTATACTGCTAGCCGCTTATAACAATGCGGGCCTTATAATTATTATTATTCCGCTGCTCTCTCTTTAGTAGGATCTTTTACGAAGATATAAGTTAGCTAGCCTATAGGCTATGGTATAGGATAGGCGCAGCCCTGCTAACGCAGCATTAATAGTATTTGTAACGCCTAAGGCGGTTAAAGAAGACGCCTTTTAGACATTTATAAATAGAATACAAGTTATAGGCCGCCTAGCATAAATTATAATCAATAAATGCCACACCGTACTAGATGGGAGCAGTAAGTTCTACGCGCCTTTATAGCGGCTGGGTTATCTAGCAGCCCTATAAACACAGATAGTGCTCCTAATAGCTACTCTCCCACTAATAAAAGAGCAGCGGCTTTAGCATAAGATGCACTTTACCGCCGAGAGTATTAAGTTAATTAGGGTGCCTACCACTAGACCTAATATACGCTACGCTATTATTAATATAGATAAGGAGCCGGTACAGAGCCTAATAATGGCTACCATTAACCGAGCCGCTTAAGTTATCGGCCGCTATATTACGGGCCTACCAGAGCTATAGAGCAAAGCAATTATATACTGCTACGCGAGATAGATAACCAACAGTCTTAGCAAAAGCCTTTACTATATAGCCTACTATTCCGAATTAATTAACCGAGAGGATATACTTAAGCGCTTTATTTCCGGTAATAACGGGACCATTGTCGCCACGAGCTTATTAGGTTTAGGCGTTAATATACCTAGTATAAACGCAGTCCTGCACCTAGGAGCTCTAAGGTTAGTTAAAGACTATACCTAAGAGAGTAAGAGAGCAGGCCGCGATAGAAGGGTAAGCCAGGCCATTATTTTTCTTAGTAATAGGCTTAATGCGCCTACGGACCGCAATTAAGGCCGTAGGGCAGCTCTGCTGGAGTATCTCTAAAGGGAAGCAGACGTTAAAGCCTGCCGTAGGGTAGTACTTAATAAATACCTAGACGGGAAAATAGATGGGATACTAGTCTGGAACGGTTGTACCGATAGTAAGGAGCTATATAACGTCTGCGCTGCCAAACGGCTAGATAGTTAAGAGTTAGACGTACCTATTCTTTTAGACGCCAATAAGGCCAAGTTTACAATATAGGAAGCGCGGATAAACGTCTAGCAATTAAAAGTAACCGCCTTAGTAAGGGCGGAATAGCTTACGCTAGAGTAACTAAGACACTATCTTATCTGGTGGATAATATACTACTTAATCTATATAGCCCAGGCTAGCGAAGCCTTACACAATATATATACCTACACTACGCCCTTAGCGGGCACCATTTGGGATACCGCCAGGAGGTTATAATTAATATTACACTTTGCCAAGTTTAGTGGGTGTTATTACTATATAGTGCCTTAAGAGCTATGCAACCGGTGGACAAAGAATCCTATATAGGGCTAGAAACAAAGTAAAGTTAACCAGTACTAATATAACGAGCTTGTATTAAGCGTTATCCTAGGCACAACGGCGGCTATAAAGGATATTAAACAGGCCTAGGTAGAGCGCTTGCGGGGATATAGTACCGACCCCAACGATATAGAGAGCATAGCAGCGTTCTTATCGGCTAAAGTAGACGCTAATCGATTAGAGGTTCTTAGATTATTACTTAAGTTAGTATGGTTTACCTAAGTAATTAAGCAACGCTAAGTTAAGGGATTACTACCTTAATAAAGGTCTGAAATAGTGTTATAGACAGTAAAGGTAAATAGTAATACAGATAGGAGATAGTAAAGTAAGGCAGTTTTTTGGAAGCCTTCCTAAAAGTTCCCCTAGCTAACGGCCCAACCATAATATAATATTAATATTACTTTGCTTTAGTGATATAAGTGGTTTAAATTGTGTTTAAAAATAAGGCTAAACCCAGTCTAAAATCTAAATCGAATCTTTAATATAGCTGCTTTGCCCAAGGGTATAAAACATTACTATACTTACGTATCCAAGTTAGGTAATTCTTTTCCTTAATAACATTCTAAATTCGTTTTACTTAGCTATATACTAAGTTAGCTAATTTATAAAGGAGGGAGTACTAGCCTTATAACTTTCCCTCCTTATTATAACGGACGCGATATATCTTATATGGTAGCTCCTAGATAGTTAGGGGGTTAGGCGCGTCTTTTTCTATATCTATAGTGATATAGAATAAGATCTGGTTTATATCTGGGGCTTAAAACGGCTTAATATAGGCGTAGTATTTCCTAAATTCTAAAATATCAGTTAAACGTCCTGCAAAAGCGAGATATGCCTTAATGGCGTCGGTGTGCTCGGAAGGGTCCCGACCGGTAAATTCGTTTACTTAAAGTTTAAGAATTACACATTTTGGCTAGTATTCAGCACTAGGGGGGTTTAATATTGTGTGGTATATAGATTGGGGGTTAGCCTCCGGTTGTTTAGGATATTAAGTAGTTTAGAGTATAGGGAAATTGCTTAGCTATTAGAAGCGTCGGCTACCTTATATATACAGCCACCTTATGCACGTTATTACGGCCTAGCCAAACAGTAACTAATAGGAGACCCGGGTAGTAGTAGGATTGGTTCGCCTATAGGACTAATAGATATGTGTTATAAATTAATAATAGGGTATCCGTAAATAAACCATCCGTTAGCACAGGTTACGTAACCCATTTATTAGTACTATTGTAGAAGTAGTCCGCGACTCCAGTTAAGGTCATTAGGACTTAGTAAGGTAAGCTAATAAATTATAATAGAGGAATAATATAGAATATAGTATAGCCACTATTACGATTATAGACTAAGTAACAATTCTTCTTAAACAGTTTTTTAGTAAATATTATATCTTACTTTGTCCTTTAAGCCCATCTTCTAAGGTACTATAAAGTAGGAGGTATATTAATTATTGCCTCTTATACTCCGGGCCTCGTGGACCTATAATACTGCTACTATTTTAACCCTTACCTAAACCGGGCCACCTATTTATTAAGTCCTTAGCGCTAAAATTTTATACATTACACCTAATCCTTAGTTATACCTATTGCAAAGTATATATATAGATATAATTACTACGAATGCTTAGAGCTTAGAGGAGATAGCCTATAATAAGGTGGATATAAACCAGCTAAGTCTTAGTCTTATATATTAAGGGCTCGTGAAAAATCTTATATAGATCTACTTGTAGGTATATAAACTTCTTAGTTAGGGCGTGTAAGAGCTACTGAATATTTGGTGTAATAATAGGGATAGAGATAGCCACAATCCTGGTAATAATAGCAACGTTACTTGTATATTTTAACGAGAATAAATTAGAGTAAGATCTAGGCGGCGTTAAGAAGGATAGTATTTATAAGGACTGACGCCGCACTATATAAACGGTTTATAAAGTTAGGCATCACTACTGCCCGATAAGGCGCTACCTTAGTAGCATTATATAATACTAGGCTATATAGTATTAGGGGTAAAAGAGGTATTACTTATTTTAAAAAATAAAATAAAAAATGGTAACAAAGGGGATGTTTTACTGCTTAGTGAGAGAAATTTGTTTTACTATAGCGTAATCTTTAGGGCGAGAAATATAAATGCTTTTGTAAATCTCGACTAAGCACTCGCTAGGTGACAATATATAGGGCAATATTTGGAAAGCCTTCTAAGAAATAATCCTACTATATAACGTATTGCCGCGACTAGTAGAAAGGCGTATATAAAGTAAAGTTCCTAAAGTCCATAAGGGCCTAAGTGTTAAGTAGTGTTATATAAACAGACTAGCGCGTAACCCCAGGACTTTTCGCTAAACTACTTAGTAAAGCGCATACGCAACCATTATATGTAAATACCGCAATCCCCCGCCCAATTTACATTATATTTATAGATATTTATAACTTAAACGTATTAAAAAGCTAAGGGCTTAGTAATTATATAAGCTTGCTTAATTTAAACCTAGATTATTAGAGGCCTATAAAACTAAGCGTTATTCTAAGCACAATGGAGGCTATAAAGGATGTTAAATAGGCCTAGGTAGAGCGCTTGCGGGGATATAAAACTAACCCCCAGGAGATAGAGAGCATAGCAGCGTTCTTATCGGCAAAAGTAGACGCCGATTAATTAGAGGTTCTTAGATTATCGCTTAAGTTAGTATAGTTTACCTAAGCAATTAAGCAACGCTAGGTTAAGGGATTGCTACCTTAATAAAGGTCTTAAATGGTGTTATAGACGGCAGAGGTAAATAGCAATATAGATAGTAGATGGTAAAGCAAGGCAGTTTTTTAAAAGCCTTCCTAAAAGTTCCCCTAGCTAACGGCCCAACCGTAGTACAATATTAATATATTACTTTACCCCAGTAATATAAGTGGTTTAGATTAATTCTAAAAATAAGGGCAAAACCCGTCTAGAATTTCGATTCGGACCTTTAATATTACTACTTTGCCTAAGGTAATAAAATATTAGTATATTTACGTATCCGAGTTAGGTAATTCTTTTCCTTAATAACATTCTAAATTCGTTTTACTTAACTATATACTAAGTTAGCTAATTTATAAAGGAAGAAATACTAGCCTTATAACTTTCCCTCCTTATTATAACGGACGCGATATATCTTATGCGGTAGCTCCTAGATAGTTAGGGGGTTAGCTAAGTCTTTCTCTATGTTTATAGTAATATGGAATAAGATTTAGTTTACCTCTGGGGCTTAAAACAGCTTAATATAGGCGTAGTGTTTCCTAAATTTTAAACTATCGGTTAAATGTCCTGCAAAAGCAAGATATACCTTAATGGCGTCCGTGTACTCAGAAGGGTCCTAACTAGTAAATTCATTTACTTAAAGTCTAAGAATTACACGTTTTGGCTAGTGTTTAGTATTAGAGGGGTTTAACATTGTAATATATAGATTAGGGGGTGTTGGCCTTTAGTTATTTAGGATTTTAAGTAGTTAGAAGTATAGGGAAATTACTCAGCTATTAAAAGCGTCGGCTACCTTATACACGCAGCCACCTTATATATGTTATTACGGCCTAGCGGAACAGCAACCAATAGGAGACCTAGGTGGTGGTAGGATTAGTTCGCCTATAAAACTAATAGACACTTATTACAAATTAATAATAGGGTATCTATAAATAAACTAACCGTTAGCACGGGTTACGTAACCCATTTATTAGTACTATTATAGAAGTAGTCAGCGACTCCAGTTAAGGTTATTAGGACTTAGCGAGGTAAGCTAACAGATTATAATAGAGGAACAATATAGAATATGGCATGGCCACTATTACAATTATAGACTAAGTAATAATTCTTCTTAAATAGTTTTTTAGCAAATATCGCATCTCACTTCGCCCTTTAAGCCCATCTCCTAAGGTATTATAAGGTAGGAGGTATATTAATTATTCCCTCTTTATACTCCGGGCCTTATAGACCTATAATACTACTACTATTTTAACCCTCACCTAAACCGGGCTACCTATTTATTAAGTCCTTAGCGTTAAGGTTTTATACATTGCACCCAATCCTTAGTTATACCTATTACTAAGTACATATCTAGACAAAATTACTGCGAATACTTAGAGCTTAGAGGAGATAGGCTATAATAAGGTAGATATAAACTAGCTAAGTCTTAGTCTTATATATTAAGGGCTTATAAAAAATCTTATATAGATCCACTTACAGGCACACAAACTTATTAGTCTGGGCGTGTAAGAGCCACTAAACATTTGGTGTAATTATAGGGATAGAAATGGCCGTAATCCTAATAATAATGGCAACGTTACTTACACATTTTAAAGAGAATAAATTAGAGTAAGATCTAGGCGGCGTTAAAAAGAATAGTATGGCCTTAATAGGGTATACGTAAGGACTAAGGCCGTACTATATAAACGGGTTATAGAGTTAGGCATTACTACTGCCCAACGAGGCGCTACCTTAGTAGCATTATACGACACTAGACTATATAGCATTAGGGGTAGGGGGGTACTACTTATTTAAAAAAAAATGCACATAATGGAGGTAATAAAGGCGATATTTAGTGCTAAAGAGAAATTCGTTCTACTAATTTCTAATATCCCTTCCGCCGGTAGCGTCCTACGAGAGGCGGACTATATGCGAACACTAAAATTAAAAGTATACGTATACTCGCGGAGTTAATTCTATTAGCCAGCTCCTATTAATAATAGTAGGACGGGATATACTAGCGAAAGGGATAGCCTAACCTCTAGGGCGAGAAATATGGATACTTTTATAAACCTTGGTAAGGTACTTATTAGGTAGCATTATGTAAGGAAGTATTTAGAAAGCCCTCTAAGAGATAGTCCTTGTATATAACGTAATGCCTATAACCAATAGAACGGCGGATATGAAGTGCAGTTCCTAAAAGTCTATAAGGGCGTAGGACTAAGCGGTTAGATTAATTAGGGGTTCTTAGATTATTACTTTATTTATATAATTAAATAACACTAGATAAGTTCTATATAATAGGTCTGTATAAGTTAGCTAAGGGATTTACTAACTTAATAAAGCTTATTTCTAAATTGCACTACAGACGGCAAACATAGGTAAATAACAATATTTGCCACTATGTTGGTTTGGATAGTTAGGGCAGTTTTCTAAAAGCCTTCCTAAAAGTCCTCATTAATAGCAGTATAGCGCGCGCAGCTAAAGTAAGGAGGTTGGCAACAAGTAATAGATTTAGCTAAGGCAGTACCCATAATAGCAGGAACTTACGCTAATAGGCTAGCACGCCATATAAGCGCCTTCGCGTAATACCATAACAACCTTAAATCTCAACACCTAAACTCGCCATTAATTCACTGCGAAAGTGTGAATTTACTATAAAAGTCTAAAAATTTAAATTTAAAATTTAAATTTAATTATATAAATGGAAAACTTAATAATTATATAAGCACGCTAGCGTAATTAACTAAAAACACCATCCATAAACCTAAACTTCTATTTCCTTAACCTCTTACAACTTCTTTTTTTAAGTCAAATTTACCAAATTTTGGTAAATACCATTTTTCTCCTAATTTCCCAAAGCCACAATCGCATCTCCTAACCTCTTTTACATTTTACCCCACTGTTACCTAATTAAAGTATTTTTAGGCACTAACTTAAAAAGGGAAA
>Ga0307515_10003575_pt1 | contig 32652 bp, 23 predicted proteins | sample 17_EM_MG_FD_194513 | JGI IMG/M metagenome (GOLD analysis project Ga0307515, IMG submission 194513) | Populus trichocarpa ectomycorrhiza microbial communities from riparian zone in the Pacific Northwest, United States - 17_EM | ecosystem: Host-associated > Plants > Roots > Unclassified | place... | reverse complement strand
TTTAGGTATAATTTTTGTGTTTAAGCAGCCCTATTATTTATAAGTTTTCATCAAATAAATATTTGGTTGTAGGTGATACGAGAGCGTTTGGGAACGCGGGTCAATCCGTGTTTTTAAAAATTTTAATTTTTTTGGTTAAAAATTAATTCTTTTAATGTTTTGGAGTGTTTTGATGCAAATGATCTCAGAAATGATTTTTAAAAAATAAAAAAAAATTTATTTTGACGCATTCCGGCATGAAAAACACTTTGAAAAGAAACCGCAACCACACTCTCAAACAGGCCCTCGAGTCTTGTATCTTATATTTGAATTTTACTATAGTTTTGTTTTTTAATCAAATGTCAGTATTCCAAATGTTACCTTTGATATAGATGTGGTGTATACCTCTGAAGGCCATGATATTCTAAAGTTTTTAGTGTTTGAGGGTGTCGTAATTTTTTATTTTTAACGTTTTTTTTATGATTTTTATATGTTATGTTAAATATTAAAAAAAATATTAAAATAATTATTTAATATTTTTTCAAATAAAAATATTATACACTGCAATACCATACCAAATAATTTTAATAATAGGGATGCATCACTTTTTCCCATGATTTTCTTTGGTATGTTTCTTTAATTCTACTCATTTCAAATTTATCCAAATAGTATATTGCATGCGCACTGCCATAAAGAATTTATTATAATATGTTTTTATTTAATTATATGAATATAAAAATAAATATTCATCTAGAAAGCAACGATTACAATTATGAAGAAGAAATTTTTTTTTTCATCCAATAGTAATGATTCTTCTATACATTTATAGGATAGATGTGAAAAATAGAATATCTCTAACGAATATATAACAAATATACTAAAAGACATTAGAGATTTCTTATAGCCATAGACACACTTTACTATTCACTATAATAGCGGAGTAACGTCTATGCTCTTGGCAAGAAAAATTAATTGCTTTTGATTCAGGGGTGTTTTGGTCTTTTAACAATGTTTATTTTTCATTAATGATTTGTTTTGGAGTGTTTTTGTCGATTCATCTTTTAATGCATAGTAAAATAATAAAAATACCTCTAGAATAAAAAAAAAAAACTAACATTGTTAGACAAGGATGTTTTGATATTTTTACTTTTTAATTGTACAATACAATAACACAATTGTCATTGGGATAAAAAAAAAGGCCATATAAATAGGGGTATTGATGTCTTTTCCTCAAGTTTTTTTGTTTGTAATTATTGGGGTTGGTCTAGGGTGATGAATTAATTTAACATTTAATTAATATTTTTTAATTCAAAAAGTTGTTGGCCCTGGTTATATAAAATTGTTTTCTGATGTCTCATTTTGTGCTATATCGTGTACTCTTTTTTTATTGTTGGCGCGTGTCATATAAAGATGGTTGGTTTATCGCTGGTGGTCCTTTTTTTTTTCTCCCCTTTCATTCTCTCTCCTACATAGAGAGATGCATCATGGTCCCTATTTTTATTGCCTTTTCAGGTTCAATCCTTTTGGTTTTGATTGTTTATTTTTGTCATTTTTCCTTTTGTTAAAGTTTTATGATTTTTCAATTTAATCCTTCAATTCAAATTTACATGTAAATAATATTTTTTGGTTTAGTCCTTATACTTTTGATTTCTTATTTTGTTTCCTTTTCTTTTGTCATAGTTTTTATGCTTTCAGTTTTATGCTTCAAGTTAATTTTATGATTTTTTTTCAATGATAATATAAATTTCAATTTGGTCCTTCTTTTGATTTATTGGTTTTTTACCTTAGCCCTTTTATCAAAGTTTTTATGGTTTTTAATTTTATCTTTAAAAAAAAATTATAGCTTTTGTTTTTTCAACAACAGCAACGATGATGATGATGATGTTATAATCATATTAGTAATAATAATGATACTAATAGTGATAATAGTTGTAATAATAGTGGCAATGATAATAGTTTATTATGATGGTAACGGTGCTAATGATAATAATGATTGTGATGATAATATTAATAATTGTGATCATAACAACAACAACAATAATAATGATGGTAATGACAACAACAATAATGATAGTAGTAATAATACTACTAATAGTAATAGTGACAATAATAGTAATAAATAATAATATTGGTAATTTTATCATTCAAAATAAGTTTATAGATTTTTTTTATTTCAGTAATAATAATAATATTAATAATGGTAATTACAGTAGTGATTGGAGCAATAATAATAACAATAGTGGTGGTGGTGGTGGTGGTAATAATAATAATAATAATAATGGTAATTACAATAGTAGTTGGAGAAATAATAACGATAATAATAAGAATAATAATATTAGTAACGGTAAAGGTAATGATATTAGTAATAATGATAATAATAGTGATGGTTGTGATAATAATATTAATAATAGTGATGATTATGATAGTAGTAACAATAACAACAATAATAATGGTTGTGATAACAATAAGTGTGGTGATGATAGTAATAATAATAATAATTGTGATAGTGATAATGATAATAATCAAAAAAATCTTGGAATGATATGTTCTGATATATTAGTTATATTTTTCTTCAATTTAACCCTCCCAACAAAATTTTTTGTCTTTTTTCTTGTAATTTTTTTTATCCATTGTCCTTTTGAATAAGTGTTATTCCTTTTTTATTTAGTTATTCAATTTCAATTTTTCATGTATTTTTTTTTAATTTGGTCCTTATTCTTTGTATTTTTTTTATTTGTCTTAACTCTTTTATAAAAGTTTTATTGGTTTTTGATTCCACTTTTCAATCCAGGTTTATGTTGTGTTATTTTTGTTTAGTTTTTTCCTCATTCTTTTTTTTTAATTATTTTTTATTGAGTTATTTTTCTTTTCAATCAAACCTTCTCCCATGTTTGTTGACCCGATCTACTTTTTTCACTATTTTTTTATCCAATTTCGTGCTCCCACTGTTTTTAAATCTAAATTTTAAATTGAAAGAAATCCCTTCACAAAAAAAAGTTATGTATAAGAATATCTAGTAGCTGAGATAAAATCATTGTATTAAATTACATATGAATTGGTAAGATTTTTAGGTATAATTTTTGTGTTTAAGCGGCCCTATTATTTATAAGTTTTCATCAAATAAATATTTGGTTGCAGGTGATACGAAGAAGAGAGTGTTTGGAAATGTTTTTTTTTACTAAAAATTAATTTTATTTTTAATATTTTAAATTATTTTGATGCGTTGATTTAAAAAATAATTTAAAAAAAAAATAAAAAAACATCATTTTGATGTATTTCGGCATGAAAAGCAACCACACTCTCAAACATACCCATACCAAATGTTACCTTTGATATAGATGTGTTGTATACCTCTGAAGGACATGATATTCTAAAGTTTTTAGTGTTTGAGGGTTTTGTAATTTTTGTTTTTTAATGTTTTTTTGTGATTTTTATATGTTATGTTAAATATTAAAAAAATATATAAAAAATAATTATTTTGATATTTTTTCAAACAAAAATATTATACACTACAATACCAAATAATTTTAATAATAGGGATGCATCACTTCTTCCCATGATTTTCTTTGGTATGTTTCTTTAATTCTACTCATTTCAAATTTATCCAAATAGTATATTGCATGCACACTGCCATAAAGAATTTCTTATAATATGTTTTTATTTAATCACATGAATATATAAATAAATATTCATATAGAAAAAAACAATGATTACAATTACGAAGAAGAAATATTTTTTTTTCATCCAATAGTAATGATTCTTCTATGCATGTATATACATTATTGTCTTTAAGGTTTTACTCCACAAAAATAAGGGTAGTTCATTGCTTCCTAACATACTCCTAATCATATTCATAAATGTATGGTTTTTCCTTTCAGCAGCACTATTCTGGTAAGGTATTCCTGGCATGGTATATTATGAAATGATACCCTTTTCTTCCAAGTAGTTTGCAAATAAACCCTTTTCTTTTTTCAAATTCTATGTATCTTCCATAATATTCACTATCTTTATAAGATCTTAATATATTTATCTTTTTTCTAAGTTGTCTCTTTATTTCTTTTTTATAGGTCTTAATGGCATCTAATGTCCTACTTTTACTAAATAAAAGGTAGAGATACATGTATCTAGTATGATTATCAATGAATGAGATAAAATATCTATGATAATTTAGACAATAGGCACTAAATGGACCACAAATATCAATGTGTGTGATCTTAAGAACTTTGCTACTTTTTTTGGCACATTTATTGGTCTTGTTGGTTGGCTTTCCTTTTATGTAATCCACATAAGTAACAAAGTTACAAAGGTCAAGAGTTTCAAGGAATCCTTCATTGACTAATCTTTTAATTCTCTTAATAGAGATATGTCCTAATCTTTTCTGTCATAAGGTAGAGAAGGACTCATCAACAATGGTACGCTTAGTACCAATTCCTTTATGCAAGGTTATGAGACTTTTTTCATAGGTTGGATTTAATTTAAGTTTATATAATCCATTAAAAAAATACCAAAAACCTATGCTAAATTTATTATGAGAAATAATAAAAAGTGTTTTCTAAATCCAAAACATAGCCATTTTCTAAAACAAGTTTACAAGTCCCCACAACCTCAATATGTAAATGCATCCCATTCCTAAAGCCTTCTTCACTTCCTATCGGGCTCTTTAGATTTAGAAAGCCCTGCATAATATTGATAACGTCAATTGTAGTACATGAATCAATCAACAAGTATTTTTTTTAGAGTCTATGAAATTAGATTCATAACACATAAGGATAATATAATCACCTTTTCTTTAAGCCATTATTTGTATTTTGGGTAATCTTTCATCATGTGTCCCTTTTTTTTACAGAAGAAGCAAGCCACTAAATTGCTTGATCCAATATGTTTAGGTCATTTGAAAAGCACTTTTCTCTTCTTCTTTCATTGTGCATTGTTAACTTGTTTTTATGTATTCTATATTTTCTTCATTTTATAAGTGACATAGTTAGCACTCTCATGATTTTCATGTTTCATCATCTCCTATTCTTGTACATACATGGTTAAAAGATCATTAACATACCATTTCTCTTAATGTATGTTATAAGAAATCTTGAATGGTCCATACTCTGTAAAAAAAAAGTGTTGAGTATCAAATAGATAAGGAAGGATTAAAAAATGTCAACTTTTAGAGACTTAAGTTGAGCAACAACATCTCTCATTTCCATTATGTGTCCATACACACTTCTTGATTTGTGATGTTTTATCATAGACAATTTATCAATAAGGGTGTTAGCCAATGCTTTATCAGAACTAACAAATTGCTCTTCAATAGCTGTCATGTAGTCCTTAACCTTATTACATTCGGGATTTAAGCCTCTAATAATCTTGTCAATATAGGCCTTTATGAGCATCGTACTTAAATAGTTAGATCGTTCCTACCTTTCATATGTCATTCTATTTATAGTGGAACTTGATTCCGTTGGCATATGTGGTTCATCTACATGAAGATAAGGTCTAGATCGATCACCCTAATATTAAAATGATTGACTTTCCATTCTAAAAAATTCTCCCCATTCAGAAAAGCAATACGAGAATCATTGTTCATAAAATTATTAACATCAACTGCAATAAACAAGAATTTAAATAACATTTAGAGATAACATAATAATATGAAAAACTATAATCGTATTAAAAGCAAAATCTAAACCTTTTTGTAGGTAGAGATGTATTCTATGCATAAGATTTACTTCTTTAATCACATATATCTAATAGGTAAATCTAAACTTTTTTGTGGGTAGAGGTGCATTATTGTATAAAATTGTTAATTGTGATTATTTTAAAACTTTATTAAACATCTAGTGTCATTAAGATGTTATGGCTATTTTTAATAACAATTATGTTTTTTTAAATGTATTATTACAATTTAAATCTATTTATTTATCTTATGGGTTTAGGTTTTTATACCAGCCTAAGTCTATGTAATGATTGGATTTAATAATTAGACCCAAAATTAACCATATCTTATAGGTTTAGGCTTTTATTACGTTTTTCTTTGCCCAATCTAAATTCTATAGGTTTTAACCAAGCCAAAACCTAATTAATTTGAGTTTGCCCAAAATGTAATGAGATTGATTATTTTTTTTAAGACCCATTTTTGTATGGTTTTTAATTATAGCCCAATTTAGTTTTATTAGGCCCATTCACTAATTATTATTAGCCCTAAACCTTAAGCATAATAACTTATATAAAAGATTAGCCAAACCAAAATTTCAATTAACCAATTGAGTTTCTATCTAATCCCAGACCTATTTTAATTTGGCCCAAGTTTATAAATCATACAACCTTAAAATAAACCCAAATCTAATTAATTTATTCTGACTCAAAATTAAGACCAACCCAAATAATTTTTTTTTCTTTGGCCCTTATGCTTTCTATTCCTTTATACCTAATATGCCTAGAACACTAGAAGTCAATTCCAAATAAATTTTTAAATATGTATTCATTGTGTTTAATTAAAATTCCAGAAAGTTGTAATGAAATCATAAAACAATAAGCACAATTATCATAACTCACAGATAAACTTAATTCTAGAATTCCCAAAAATTACCATCAGTAACCATAAACATAAAATTTCTCTGATCAATAAAGAATTTGCTGAAATAATATGACAACCATGTATGCAATATTCCTAAAACAATAGATTAAAAATTAACTTATAGCTTGAATTATGAGACACCACATCATAAAAAAATTGTTAAAATCATCATCTTAGATTATTTTTTTTAAAAGAAAAATTTGCCAATAATAATAATAATAATAATAATAATAATAATAATAATAATAATAATAATAATAATAATAATAATATTATTATTATTATTATTATTATTATTATTATTATTATTATTATTATCCTAGCATATGATATTGTTATGTCTGCATATTCATTCAATATTCAAGTTGTAACCAAGTGGTGAGTCATTTACTTGTTCATGAGAAAGTCATGAGTTCAAGTTTTAATAACTTCAAGCAATGTTATAATACATACATAAGCTTTAAAGGTCATAGCTTCAAATTTCAAAAGCCCTTTAATTAACTTTCAAGTGGTTGTATGATACATACATTCTTTGATAGAAACTAGGAAGCAGCCTACCAGTAAGAACATATCCTAACACATTTCAATTAAAACTTATACACACAAGTTTGAATCTTTGCCTCCTCAAATATTTTTTTTTTAATTTCCAAATTCCACTTCTCAATCATTGAATCTCAATTCTCTTATTTAATTTACCAAATCAATGTGCGGGAGTTTAAGAAAAGTTTTGCAATTAAAATTTTCATCTTTAACTATTGGACAAAGAGACATATAAATTCAAGCACTACTATTTATTTTTTTATTATTCTAATGATAAACTTAATAATCAAATAAAATAACTAAAATAAAATTTTAATTCATAAAATTAGGATTACAAAAACATTTGAATAGACAAACATGAAAGTTTCAACCTGACTTTAATACCACAATGTAAAATTTAATTTAGTTTAATATGTAATTATATATCTTTAACTATCATGCTTTTCACATTCAATAAATATAGCAAAAGCAATTGATTAAGAAAAACATACTTGAATTCATAATGGTAGCATTTCTTGCCTTTAAGCAATAATTATGTTGTTGCTCTATGTGCAAAATCTAAAAAACTATTTTCTCTCAATAATAGAGAGAAGTAGGAATAGATTTCTTAGCCTGGTCTATTTTCCTTTAAATTGTGACTTAATGCTAATCACAAACATATATCTATAGACATGCTAAAACTCATATTCTAATAAGAGTTCTTGGGTATCCTTCTACCAATTATAAAGTTTTCAAGCAGTAAAACTCTTAACTCTTTAATGACTCTTTGAAGGAGATATTTCATACGTCCCTTTGACTACTCGTTAAGGCAATATAATAAGTATAAAGTTTCTCATTTTTCTTACCTCTTTTTAGGAGTGTTATTTGTTAATTATGATGTAAATCATAGAAAGTAAGCTCTCATCTTGCTCTATCGAACCAACTCTTTTCTTCTTCTCTATCGTAGGAAAAAAAAAAACCTTTTTTTTCCTTGACTTCTTTCAATTTATGTAGAGGCAAGAACCTGTGACTTTGTGAATAATAAACAGTGAAGTTTATGATGACACAAAACTTTTTTAATGATGTAGTGGAGTTTGTAGAAATAAAAGGTTATGAGCATTTAGGTGAAGATTTTACATAACTAGATATAGATTTGATTTAAACAGGCTATGTGGATAACATAACTCAATAGATGTTTTTATAGACTAGTGGGACATGTCTAGATCCAAGATGAGATCTAGCGTCTAAACCTAAGAGGAGGTACTAGGTTAGCAACTTAAAATTTTTTTTGGATTTATATCTTATTTTAGATTTTTTTTTTAATTTTCTTTGTGCTTTTCGGATTTTAAGTTGTTTACCGATAAATGTAGAGTTTTATCACTCATTTAAAAATATTGTAAATATCTTGATGAGACAACCACCATATATTTATTTTTTAGAGAATAAAACAACAAATTTAATATTCAAATATGCAATCCTTTTTATTTATTAAAATTTGTATTTTTTTGTGTTACTATTCTAATATTAGCTTCCACCAGCCTCATTAATCCTCTCTTTTAACTTTAAGAAATAAAGTTTTCATCATTATAAGCATACACACAAAAGAGTACATTAAATATCTAGAAAACATGACAGGAAAAAAAAAAAAAAAACACTCCGAGAATACACATGAACTACAGAATTATGATTTGAAAGTGAAACCAACTTGTAGATATTACTAATCGAATGGTACATATTTATTCCATCACATTATCTTAATATTCAGCATTATTCCACTTGAAGGATTACGAAAATAAGACTAGGTTGAACCGTCTGAATATCCCTTGCGTGTATGAGCTACTTGAAAATCAATAATTGCAAACTTGCATTATTTTATTTTCCTTAGTTTTTTTAATGGACTCAAGGTGGCAAAGTTGTTGAAACACAAGTCAATTTTCAGAATATAATTCCTAGTTGATTTTTTCTTTACTATTTGCCAGCCGTAGTAGTGATATTAGTTAAGGTTCTCTAATACTAATAATAATAATAACTGTTTGATATTCCAGTAGTTTTTATATTTATAATTTAAAAAAATTTAAATTTTAAAAAATATTTTTAATTGTGATTTAAAAAATATATATTTAGATAAAACTATTATGCCATTTTATCTTTTACAAAACCGGATTTATAACACAATTGTATATAAAATCTAGTGCAAAAAACAAATACTATTAAACTAACTAAATGATTTTTTTTTATTAGACAAAAAACAAAAACAATCAACAATATCAAAAGGTCTCCGAGTCGCTATCATGTTGGGTTTTTTTGTGCTCAAGAGAAAAAAATGGTTATTATTTTTTTCTAGAAAAATTGTTTTTTTTTTTTTAAAAAAAACCCAATAAACCTCAAGAATGAAAGGTCAATGCTTTCTCATTTGCATTCAAGACTGATGTCCATTAAAAAACAAAAAGGGAGATAAATCCCCTGTATGTTTGTACGTAATATACAAATTGAATCCAGTCTGTCTGAGTTCATGTCAGGGAACACATTACCAACTACAATTTGACAATCAATAATGATAATGGTAATAAAACTACAACTTGACGACACTAAATGCATAGATATTACCAGATGAGACAAAAAACAATAGAAGTGGAAGGGGGATTGCAGGACTCATTCAGGCACCTTTTTGAGGCAATGTTTCAAATGCTGAAACAGTGTTCTCGAACTTAATCCGATGCAGAGGAGCACCACTTTGCTTGATAGCACACGCTATCTTGTCTTCAAGGGGGCAACGGGCTTTCAGCATCGAGAAAACATGATTGTTCAACCTTCTTGCTTTCTTCATGGCTTCTAATAGGGTTTCCCATCCCTTAGCAAAAGAAGAATGTCAACAGGCTAAAAGCAAGGACTAATCAATCAAAACATGAAAAATGTTAACAGGCTAAAAGCATGTGAATCAACCCACTGTTTCCGTTGTACTTGGTTGTAAGTGCAGTCAAAGCTTTAAATTGATTTTACAAGTTACAGTTCTTTCTTTGGAGTGAAGAAAACATAAGAGTAATTGTATATACTAGTTCTATGGTTACAGATTATGAAGCATCATATTTTCTGTACTTTGTAATAGATTTATTGATATAGAGCTTAGTTTTGATTCAGGGTATTAGTCCACTCAATGCAATCAAGAATTATGACTCGTTGAATGTGAATATCACTATGAATAAGATTGTCCAGGTGAGAACATCATGCTAGTGATCAGGCAAATCATGTACGCCAGAACAATTGGATGGCTAACAAATTCAAACTGCAAAAGGGCATGGGTCGACTGATGGTCAGATTAGCTTGGCAAAACCCTAAAACATGAATTGCAACCTAGATTCTGAGCCGTGTAAATGCTAGCAAGCAAAGTTGGTATGTGGACTCAAGGCTCAACAGGACTGCACGTCCCAAATTACATTTAATGAAAAGCAGAGAGAAGAAATTGACGCCATTTAGAAAATGTCCAGTTCTTTGAGAAAAGCACCATAATGACCTAGAGCACAGCAAAATAAATGGTAAAACATGATGAACTGGAATCATTTGTTTTAATCCTACATAATGAGTAAAATCTTACATGATAACGAGTATGAGCAGAAAGAAAAGAAAGAACTAAATGAACAATTTTTATACACAGAATCAGTTATAGCACAACTGGCAGATGGTAATCCATCAATTAAGGAATTTGTGTTCAAGTCCAGCAGAAGAAAATATTTTAAATATATAGCAATGATTTTCTATAGACAGGCATATTACTCATGAACGCAGACAATTTCAAGTATGGACGTAAATTTCAATACCTGGGCAGCATGAGGATTCTTATGTGCTTGGCTAAGCAATCCAGCCTCCACTTCTGCAATATTGAGGACTTGATATGAAAAATCAAAGAGTTCAAAATGCATCTGCTGTCCAAGCAAGTAGATTATGGTACAGCCACCCCATGCAACTGAGTCACCCAAGACTTCAAAATTATTCGATGATACTTGAACAGAATCCTCCAGGTGTCCCTACAATTCAAGTATTAAAACAAATTAGCAGAAAGAAAAGATATCACTTCTGTGGCTAAACAAGAGGTAAACCTAAAGGTTCATCATTCTTCCAAAGGAGTAGTCAATTATGTTAATGCAAGAATTTATACATATTGATCACAATTTACTATTAAATGATTTCTTAATTGAACCATTGGTCCACATGCCCAACTAACAGTTTTTTATCACAACTGTAGTAACCTCCAGATATCAAGGCTGCAAATATACGGCTATTACTGGCAAGGAGAATGTTCCACTCAAAATGGTTCTCTTAATCCCACGGGATTGAATGAGTACTATGATGTGTGCAGTTCTTAGCCTTGACCTGGATTGTAACACCCGCCCCCAGACCACAGCACCACCCCATACCACAACATCATTGTGGCTGCTCATCAGGAGGTATCACATGTCTGGGAATTAGTACCTCATCAGCATGGTTGTCAAATCAAGATTTAAATGAAAAATCAGAAAGATTATTTTCTGATTAAATCAGGCTATGAAACATGAATTAACAATACAATAATGAAAAACAGCATGAATAAACATTTTAAAAGACATTATTAATTTCAGAATGGTAAAAAGCTTGTCATTATGATTGTCATTTTGCAGAATCTGAGAATGACAATAGTTGTCTAAGATTTTAGTAATAAATAAAATAGTTCATGTGTGAAATTTTTGGCCCAAAAATACATATTAATGAGAAGTACAACCCGCAGCACTACGGAGATGGCTGTTGAGAAAAGTTATGTATCAACTAACAGATAGATTTACTCTTAGTCTAGAATATGAACTAATACCTCAACTGATAAAACTGAAGATGATTATTGTTCAGATATATTACCCAAGTGTGAAGTTATTATAAAAATAAACTGTAGAAGGTCATTCCTTACAATTTGAAGGCCACTATATATACGGTAAAAGTCCTTTGAGGTTGTTATGTCAATGAACCCTGTCTTGGGAGCAGCACTCCATTTACTGCAATATTTATCCAATGCAGCACTGGTAAAAGCAAGGGCATATTCCAGCACACTTCCAGTATTCATGCTAGCTTTGTAAAGAAGATCTGCAACAAAATGAAGACACCAGACCATAAAATTAAAAATTAAGGAAACCAAGGGAACAAAACTTGAATGTAATAACAGGCATCAAAATAGGGTGACTAACTACTGTTATTACAAAAGAACTGGCATATGTTTTTGCTTCTATAAAGGTGGTCAACCAAACAGCAAAAAGCCATCTGAAGAGAAATGAATTATGCACCTGCAGCTTCTGCCTGTTTTGACATGGTATAAAAAGATGTTGGATTTGGACAACCAGGGTTAGACACTACTGCAGCAGTGGCTGATTTGAAAAGATTGACAACAGGACTATCCCCACCATCCTGTGAATGCAATATTTGGCCATCTGCGCCAGGAAACAAGCCCAACCAAGGGGCAGTTTGCATGAAATGCATGGTATCAACTTCCCTCTGTCAATCATGTAAAACAACTATAAGAGGCAGTATGAAACATTGGTTCCCAATCATAACAGAAGTCAACTAGATGAGCCATGTTAATGTTTTGCAGACTAAACAATATATTGTGGCATACAGAATCAGGTTAATTAGCCTGCCAGGCAAGCCTTTTGCCTTGCCAAATTAATGTAAATGAAAAACCTAGTTCAGATTTTGTTTTTCATTATTTTCTAATGCTCATCTTTATTTTCATTAACAGTCATTTACTCAACCAAATGTTACATTCCATATGTGATTTTACAGATAAAATAGAGATAGATTACAGGCCCTGTGATGTATTATTATAAGAAAATGTTTCATGTGACTAAATGCATGAACAATAATTGTTTTACTCCATTAATAAGATTGATCTATGATCTAAACATACAACAACGTTGATTACTACATTGGTTCAACAAATAAGAATTGGATCCGCTTGCACATCATTTACAACAACAAAACAGGACATAAATATTAACACCCACTAGGACATCATTCCCAACAATATAACAAGAGAAACAAATATGACCAATAATGAAGATAGATGGTGAAAAGAGATTTGGGCATCTGGCATTGAGTGATTGGTTCAATGACTTTTAAGTAGAGTAGATCAAGCACACATTCAGAGCTCTGATCTAAGATGAACATGATGTCACCAGATTAGGCCATATTCTGTATATGGCAATAGTTTATATTTACAGGATCTTTGTGGTTGGTGGAGCAATGTTAGGGATTTATGTGGTTGGAGGAGCAATTTTATGAATTTTGAATGATTTGATAAAGGAAATCATGCATGTAATTATAATCATTAGGCTGTAAATAGGGAGAATTCTAACTATTTAAAGAGAGACAGACTTCCATTGAGAGGAATCAAAACTAAAACCAATTTCAGCCTTCTTAACATGGTATCAGAGCTCTTAGCTTAAGTTTATGGAGTTGTAAGAAATTCTCATCTTGGTTTGTGGGCTGATTCAATTCTTTTTTTTTTAGCTTGGGATATTCTTTGGCTTAGGCTGATTTGTATCAGCATCTTATTTTGTGGCATTAGTGTCTTCATTAGGCTTGTCTATTTTTTTGGAGCTGTTGTGTTTTCTTAGTCATGCTAGAAGAGAAAATTTCCATTGTTCGCATGAATGACAAGAATTACACTTCTTGGGAATTTCACTATCAGATGTTTGTCAAAGGAAAAGAATTATGGAATCATTTGGATGGGTCCTTTACAGTTCCAACTGATCCCAAAGAACTTGGTTCTTGGGAAAGCAAGGTTGTTTCATGGTTGTTGAGTTCTATTGAACCTCTTATGGTCAACAATCTTTGTTCCTTTAATACTGCTAAGGAAATGTGAGATTCACTTCGGCGGATGTATCATTAAGATAACTCTGCTCGAAAGTTCCAAATTAGAGTTGGACATTGGAAATTATTGCCTAGGGAATTAGTCAACTGAGCAATATTATCTGGGTTTCCTAATCTAGTGGAGTGCTTATTCTAGGTTGGTGCAGTCTAAGGTTCCGAAGGAAGCATTGGGGGCAGAACAAGCGATCCATTCCGAGAGCCGACGAGACCAAATCTTAATGAAGCTTCACCCAAAATTTGAGAGTGTACGTGCTGGGCTGATTGACCGCAAACCTATTCCAACCTTGGATGAGTGCCTGGGAGAGCTTCTACGTGAGGAACAACATCTTGCCTCACAACATGGCATTGCCCAAGACACTGTCATTACTAAGATAGTCAACATGGCCTATGCAGCTCAAGGCAAAGGTGGATCCAAATCCCTGCCACAATGCTACAATTGCAAGGAGTTTGGGCACATAGCAAAGAATTGCAACAAGAAGTTCTGCAATTACTGCAAAAAAAAAAAAGATCACATTATTAAGGACTATCGCATACGACCTCAAAATCGATCTGCCCATGCCTTGCATATTGTTGTCCAGTCCAACCTTGTGACTACGCCTTTAAATCAACCAGCTGTCACGGGGTCTTCTTCTACTCTTACACCGGAGCATGTCCAACAGATGATAGTTTCTACTCTTTGCTCTTGGACTTCAAGGTAAGACAAAGCTACTCCTCTCTTCTTCATTAATTGACTCTGCGGCTTTCAATCACATGACTGGCAATTTCAAAGCACTATAGGATGTTCGTAAGTATGATGGTGAGTAGAATATTAAAATAGCTGATGGTCGTACTATTCCTATTACTGCCATTGACAATCTAGGGTCTACCTTCACCGATGTTTTTGGGTATCCTGGCTTGCCAATTTAATCTTTGTTGGCCAATTGGTAGAAAATGATTATTCCTTTCATTTTGACCATTGTGGTTGTTGCGTGCAAGATCAAGCATTGGGCCAAGTGGTAGTGACGAGGCCTAAAGTGGGACGAATTTTTCCTCTTCAGTCTTTTTCTATGCCTTGTTTAGTATATTTGGGTTGTTCTGGTATTGCCAATACAAGTCATCTTTGGCATAAGAAATTAGGACATCCTAATTCTGTTATTTTGAAGCATCTCGTTAAAAGTGGCTATTTGAATAATATACATGAGTTTTCTTCCTCTCATTTGTCTTTTGATTGTTCTCCTTGTAAACTTGATAAAAGCAAATCCTTATCATTTCCTACGCAAGGAAGTCGGGCTTCTGCCTGTTTTGAAATTATTCATACTGATGTTTGGGTGTGAATCATGTTCTTTCTCATGCACAATATAGATATTTTGTAATATTTATTGATGACTATAGTAGATTCACATGGGTCTATTTCCTTCATTCTAAAGCTGATGTGTTCTTTATTTTTCAAACCTTTGTTGTTCTTGTAGAGACACAATTTTTTGCCAATATTAAGATCTTATGCTCTGATTCTGAGGGGGAATGCATGTCTTGTGACTTTCAATCCTTCCTACAACAGAAAAGTATTATCTCTCAACATACGTGTCCTTATACTCCTCAATAAAATAGAGCCGTTGAGCATAAGAATCAACATCTTTTAGATGTTGTCCATACATTATTGCTTGAATCTTTGGTACCTCCTCGATTTTGGGTGGAAGCTTTACCTACAATCGTCTATTTGATTAATCATCTACCTTCTCAAACCTTGAATCTTGATCCTCCATATTTTTTTTTGATTGGAGTCCCTCCTAACTATAATTCTCTTCATGTTTTTGGTTGTATTTGCTTTGTTCACTTACCTACCATCGAACATCACAAGCTTGCTGCCTAGGCTGTTTAGCGTGCTTTTCTTGTCTATAGCAATTCCCATAAAGGATTTGTATGTTATGATGCGGATAATAACAAGATTCGCATTTCACGAAATATGGTTTTCTGTGAAAATCAATATTTTCTTCCGTCTTGTGCAAATTTTGTTTCTTCTTCTGTGTTGCTTCCTTCTTTTAATGACGTGTCTACAATTGTTGATCGTTTTAAACCAAGAATTGTTTATCAACGACATCACCCACTGCCTCTTTCTACTCCTGAACCAACATCTGATCATGTTTTACAAGAGCCTCGATGGTCAACTCGGGTTTTACAACCTCCGAATAGGTATGGGTTCTCACATTCTGTTGTTCAGGCCACTATTGATATTATTTATATGCCTAAGTCTTATTCTCAGGCCTCTACTCGAGTGTTGACGATAGACTATGCAAGACGAACTTCAAGCTCTTCACGATAATCATACTTGGGACATCGTTCCTTGTCCCTCTGGGGTAAAACCTATTGGATGCAAATGGGTATACACCATCAAGCTAGGTACCGATGGATCTCTTGACCGATATAAAGCTCGTTTGGTGGCACTCAAAAATCAACAAAAATATGGCCTGGATTATAAGAAAACATTTGCTCTTGTGGCTAAGATGACTACTATCCATACTGCTATGGCCATTTTCGTCTTGAAAGGATGATCGCTTCATCTGATGGATGTGAAGAATGCTTTTCTACATGGTGATCTAAAGGAAAAGAATTATATGACTCCTAGCATGTTTTCTTCCTCTTCTACTGAGGTTTGTAACTTGAAATGGTCTCTGTATGGTTTGAAGCAAGCACTGCAGGCATGGTTTGAGAAATTTCTTACTACTATTTTGGATTCCACCTTCACATAGAGTCAATATGACTACTCTACTTTCGCAAGACTAATATTGGAATCGTTCTACTTCTTGTGTATGTCGATGATATTGTGATTACAGGATCTGATTCCCAGTTGATTGAACAACTTCAGCAACGACTCCAATCTTCATTTCATATGAAAGATCTTGGTCCGCTTCAGTATTTTCTTAGTCTTGAGGTCCAGCATTGCCCAACTAGCGTACTTTTGTATCAACATAAGTATACCCAGAAGCTTCTTTCCTTAGCTGGTCTTTCAGACACTAAATCAGTTCTTACACCTATGGAGGTCAACTTGAAACTACATCATGAGTGGGGATCTCTTGCCTGATCCCTCCATATATTGATAGCTGGTCAGAAGTTTGAATTATTTGACTATTACCCGACTTAATATCTTGTTTGTTGTACAACAGGTCAATCAGTTTATGCAAGCTTTTTGCCAAACCCACTTAGCCGTTGTCTGTCACCTCCTTCGATATCTCAAAGGGATGCTTGGTAGTGGTTTATTCTTTTCTTCAAGGACTTCTTTACAATTGGAGGCCTACAGTGATGCTGATTAGGTCGGTTGTCCAAATACTCGTCATTTTGTTTCGGGTTGGTGCATGTTTCTTGGCAGCACTCTTAGTTCTTAGATGAGTAAAAATCAAGCATGTGTCTCAAACTCATCTACCGAGTCTGAATATAGAGCCATGTCATCTGCCTATTCTGAAATCACATGATTTTGAGGGCTATTGGGCGAACTTGGTGTTCCGCAGCTTACTCTTTATGCAGATAACACTGGTGCTATTCAAATTGTTGCCAATCTAGTTTTTTATAAGCGCACCAAGCATTTTTAAGTGGATTGTCATTCCATTCATGAAGCACTTGCACGCCAAGAGATTACTCTTCCTCGCATTTCCACCGAACATCAAACTGCTGACATCTTTACCAAGGCCATCTCCCGTCACCGCCATAAATTCATGATTGATAAATTGATGACCAACATTAATTTGAGGGGGGGTATTACCAAATTAGGCCATATTCTGTATATAGCAATAGTTTATATTTACGGGATCTTTGTGGTTGGTAGAGTAATGTTACGGATTTTGAATGATTTGATAGAGGAAATCACGCATGTAATTATAATCATTAGGCTGTAAATAGGGAGAATTCTAGCTATTTAAAGAGAGGCAGACCTCTATCAAGAGGAATCGAAACCAAAACCAATTTCAGCCTTCTTAACACATGACAATGATCCACCACTAACTAAACATGGCAGAGTCTCACAGCTAATTGGTAGAACGCAAAATTCTTCAATATTTGCTTGCTGTTTTTGTCTACCCAGCATTTATCCCATTAGGATTTGAACATTTAAAGTAGCGAAGACAAAGTCGACCAGCTCCGCTATAGACTTGGCCAATAAAGACAAGACAAATAGCTAGAAAGTCCAATGGTCCCACATGATGATATGTGATTTTGTCTATATGTCTTGTCTTTATTAGCCTTGTCTATGATGAGTTGGTAGAGTACGTCTACACAACTATTTCTCTATAATGAGAGATAGTACGATACTCCTGCTATCCCTGTTGATCTAAAAGTGCCCCAAGGCTCTTCAAAGTACTCGTATAATTGGGCATTCTTGTTCTAAGGGATCGAATAGCAAACTTGTAGAAATATGAATCTACCAGACACAAAGCTACAGTTTAGAGCATGCATAAGTACGTCTAGACATGTTCTCAAACTAATATCATGAAATGAAGAAACTAGGATACTGACCAATACAATGTCAAGAAGCCCCATCCAATATAACACACTGCCAATCTCTTTAATCCCTCGAAGAACCTTTGCTTTGAGCTCTGATTTAGTTCCCCAGTTAAGATTTTCTTTGACAACCCTCATACAGCCTGTATCGGAAGTTAAAGATGCAAAATAGGGAAATGAGCACAAATGTACACACACACACAAAAGCATGCACAAATAGCAAGAGATGCATGCATAAAATTCCGAATAAAAAAGCATTCATAATATCACTAGATTCCAAATTTTCTTTTGACCAAAAAAAAAAAATTGATGTGAGCAGGCACTTGGTAAGTGAATACCTGCAATGGAAATATTGAATCCACTGATGAATAAAAAGACAATCAAACACAGTTGAGACAAGCCCTCACAGCTACAGCACTTAGAAATCACTCAAAACAGATTTTTTTCACCTCACATTCAAGGAAGCTCTCACCACATGTATCACACCTGGGCACTCACTTAACTTTTCTCTCACTGACACTAATTGAGTGCATAAGATCCTAAAGGTTGGTGGTTGTTAGAATTGAATGTGGTAAACTTTGCACCAGATTCTTCCTGAAGCTCTCCAAACAGACATTAATTCCTAAAGTGCACTGTACACCCATAAGCTTTAATTCACTGATCCATAATAAAACATATGTCAACATATTGTTACTGTGATGCATGTACACATGCATATGTTAATATATCATATACAAGTTCTTTCAGCCTTTTTTTAACACATCCAGCAGTGCATGTAAAAAAGAAAAAAAGGAAGACGCTATCAGAATCATGACACCACCATGTACCTGTGACTCCTCCATCAAAAGGGAGCAGTCCAATAGATTTTGGCAACGCTGCTTGCAATCCAGTAATCATTGGTTCAAGTGTAGTTACCTGAAACACATCATGAAATATTAAACTCAATCTTAATGTTCATCCACACAGCTTCAAATAAAATCATTCAAATCGTATCAAGATCCATCTTTTCATGACATTGAGTGTTAATAAATGAACATAGACTAAATTCTCAAAAGCATCACATACCTTATTTGTTATATGATCTAACAGGGCTCGGATAAGCCAAGGCAACGATCTGGATCCTAGAAGTCTAACAACAGAAAACATGTGGGGAATTCCAAAGAACCCACTGTGCAAACGAGCAAAGCTTTGATGCGCAGAATTCAACTCCTGCCAAGATAATATTAAATGAGAATGAAAGTCAAAAGGTATTATGAGAAACAAAATAGCATCATATTTGTAAAACCCAATCAAAGGATGGTGTCTAAGCTCTAGTTGGTTACCTGAGTACCACAATAGAAGTTGTCCTTTGCATGGGGAACTGATGGCTTTTGCACAGGAACAAGAGGAACTCTTGATGATCGGACAAAACGCTGAGTAGTGTTGCATAAGACAAAGTTTGGCAGGAAATCACTTTGCATCTCTGACCAAATCTACCATACACCAATGAATTGATTGAGTGAGACTAGCTCCTTGGAAAAGCAAAAGATAAAAATAAACAGCACACTTAGGAATTTTCTTTAATAATATCATACCTTTTCTTACACTTTTCTTTAAGTTAATGATAAGAAAAATATGCATCACTCTTAGTATGTACGTACAAGACCATGGAATCCTCAAGGTCACTTAATATGACTCACATGAGAAGTCTCCTTTAGACAATGCATACACAATGACAAAACATAAAAGTTCTAACCCAAAATGCTAATGAATTGGCCTAGATGTGATTTTTCCTTTAATTAATATCATCCTCTCGCTACATTTTTCTTTTCAAAGATAGGAAAGGATGCATCATGCTTTGTTTTAGGTACAAGAATAGGGATTGGCAAGCTCAATCATACCAATAATACAACATGCATGAGAAGTCTCCTTTAGACAATGTATACACAATGACGAGATATAAAGGTCCTCAAGCAAAAATGATAACTAACTGGCTTGAGACATGCTCTTCTGGCTTTAGTATAGCTGTCCCCAATGTGAGATATCTTTTCATTGCCAAAACAAGGATAAGAAAGCCCAAATGATTTTCAACAAGTACATCAGATAAGCTAATTTTTAAAATAATTCTTCCCAGAATCAGAGAGACAAGAGAGTATGCATATTATACAATAAGATTAATGATGCACAATGCCACCTCATCCATATAAACAAAGTATCAATTCTTCCCTCTATGTCTAATGGATGTATAGGCTTAAAAATTGAGACTCCGAGCAGTTTATCTGCATTCCTAGAGTTTGAAATTTATAAGACAGATACATATTAGAGATTAGAGTGAAACACTGCCCAGAATACCATGATTGTGCATCTTGATTTAACAATTATAGCATGCATAACTATAACAGAGAGATGTACCCATAAAATTAAAGCCAGAAATAGTTTGCCAAACCTGAGTTGCAAGTCGACTAGAAAATGATACAAGAGATAAGTTTTCTTGCATTTCATTCAACATGAGACTGAACGAGTCTATTGAAATATCTTTTGAAAGCAGTCCATGAGCATGCTTTAATATTTCCAGAAGTTTTTCTAATTCCTGCAACGAAATCAAGGTATTTGTTTTTCCATCAGAAAAATTATTGATTTAGTTTTTATCATTAGAGAATTCAACCAAAAAGCTCAATCTGGTAAGTCAAAATGCCATGCATTACATACATCCATATCTCGTTATACTTATGAATATGTGAGAACCAAGCAGTTAGCACCACATAGCACCATGATAGTTGTATTACTAATATAAGAAACACAAGAACAATCTACTTACCACCACTGCACATAGATCTTGAGACTCAAAACGATCAAAAAGAAACTCAATATTGTCTCTGAAAACCTTGTTCATCCTTTCAGAAACCAAGCTTCTTAAATCAATGGTCCTCCCAAGTAACTGTACACAATTAAATCCAAATGAAGGGAGAGAGTATCAGAGGAGCATGGTCTAAATTACTATTCCTCTTCAGATTGACAGAAAGAAAGAAAAAGATGATTAAAACATGTAAAACAAAAGCAGAGATATATGGTCCAATCATAAGCTGAGAAATAACTGTGTGAAATAATCCCACAGTTGAGGTACCCAGTCCCAGTTAAAGAGTAAATTGAAAAAAATAAAATATTATGTTTTCAAAATTTCAGACTGTCATTAAAAATTGCCAAAGAGTGAGAAGGTAATGAATACTTTGCAAGACAAATGTGGCCCAAACACATGAGCGACCACAGGTGCAGTAAATCAGTGACAACATAGGAAAAGTATACTTTTACCTTTACTCTCGTCATCTTAAATAGTGCAGTGAATCTCATAGGCTGTACAGAATACTTTTCTCCATTGTCCAAAGCAAAGAGGAATGAAGGATCAAGCATTTCACTACAGGATTTAGCAAACCAACAAGACAGATGATTTAATACATTGTATTTCCAGTAGCATGTGTTATTAATGAGAGAAGGAAAGCCGTGTACCTTGCTGCCCAACTCTTGTAACAAGTGAAAATAATTTCACAGAGTTTTGAAACAAATAAATCAAAACAATGGTCCACCTATAAAAACTTGCAACCACTGAGTTAGAGCAAAAATTCAACAGGCCACAGCCAGCTTATCAAATGACAAATAGAAAATGCATACATTTCCAACAAGGGATGCAAAAAAATTAGTCCTAGAAAATGCTAAAATATAATATACCTCGGCCTCAATTTCATCATAGAGGAATCGCTGCCTTAATGCAGCCAGAGCTTGCTGAGCTGAATCATTGTAGATGTCAAATGGCATCAGAACACTTTCAAGAAGACCTGCATTCTGGGACTCAAGCACATGATCCACCAGCATCCAAGGAAGAGAGCATTCAATAGGAAACTGCATATGGATAGCAAAAAAATTTCTACAAATCAGGAAAGTAATATAATGAAAAAGAAAGTGGATGAAAGGAAAATAAAACAAAGAATTACCACTTCACTATTATGAAATTTTAATGACCTATCAGTTGAACATGCTGCTTTCTTTCATTTGGAAACCTTCTTCTGTTCTGATACACCCTTATCATACTGTCTTCCTAATAAATGTCTAAATCTATGTATAGCCACCAGAAGTCATTTCAGGTAATTCCATAAAAGAGAAAATCAGGACCAGTTCATGACCAGATGTAAACGACCAAAGCAATAAAATTTCATCTAATCAGGATTGGAACGAAACTTGATAACTTTCCCAACCAATATGATTTAAACAAGGAAATAGAACAAAAGGAGTTAAACAACAGAGAACAATGACTGAAGTTTCTAATTAAGAGTTCATATATACATGTAAGCCCCTCATACCAAGTTAATCACTTCCTCGGATCAATTTAGTTTAAAAATAAGCAAGAAAACAATTTCTGAGTTAACATCAATTTAGTAAGGTAGACCAGTTCTCTCCATGTTTAGAAGAGTTTCATTAGCTATAGCAGGTCCACAAGAAATCCTGTTTTCTTACCTGAATAACTCGAGATGACTCCAAATAAAATTCTCTAAACCATAAGAAACCAAGATCTGTCAAAGTTGCCACAGTCGCTGCAGACATTTTCAGAATTGTTAAACTTCAGTATATACCACTTGAAATTTGGTGCAGCAAAAGGTCATTTTCCACCTAGCTTGGACCAATGAAAAACACTAACAGGAGCAAAATTAGTTATATTCTCCTCAAAGAAGCAGAAGCACCGTGAACATGGATGTGCTGCTAATATGCCAAATTAGCATTTTCTGTACTGTGCAAAGCAAAGAATATCCATTGAAGAAGTGCCATCTCTATTCTTCATTTTTATGGGGTCCGCAAGGCTAATTAGACAAGGGTTCTGTAAGGGAACAATTATGTGCCAATGCTCCTATTAGCATGATCTACTGACAATGAATCAAGATATCAAATGGATGATATTTAAGAATTGGGTTGGCATCTTGATCTTGAGGACCATGTAAAGGAAATCCTTTATCTTTTAGGATAATTTCAGGATACATCATACCATGTGAAGAATCTACTTATTCCTATGCTTACTATAAGCTCATTTGTCCAGAAAATTCTGTAGTCATTTAGAGTTTTTCAAGAAAAGGATTTGCATACTAGAATTCATCAGAAGATCACAACTAAACATAGTGTAAAAATATCAGGGATGAAAGTCTTTATAGACCCCATACATGGGACTGCTAATTATAAAAATAACTGAAAACTTGGACCAGCATGACTAATTGCCTTCACTCCTAAAAACAGGTTAATCTCTTCTTTTGGAAAAGACAAACAATTAAATAAGAATACCTGAATAGTCCAATATATGTAGGAAGAAGCTAAGCTTGTAAAAGAAGCTCTCCAATTGCTTTAAATCGTTCACAGGAATCTCAGACCCACTGTTGCCAAAGAGCCCACCAGGCTTCCGATGATTACCACCAGACACCACTTCATATATCAAGAACTGCAAGCAATGGACCTGAACCAAGAAAACTGATGATCTTAATTTAGTATGAACATATGTTTGCATGTAGCGATGATATTTTAATCGAAACTCATTCATTTAAAACATAAATACATGATTGGAAAGGAAGGAAACCATGAGGCATGCATAGTGTGGTAGCATAAGATGCATATATTATAATAAATTTTATGTTAAAAATGAAAAATGGCTTGTTTGATGATACATGCAATATTGTCATAGAGATATGGAAAGAATTTGAACTGAGAACTTCATCAGTCTAGTAGTCTTGAAGGCAGGAAAATATTTTGTCAACAGGAAGATGATGCCCAATAAATAGACAGAGTTGGGTGACATGACCAAAACAAAAAATTTAGAAGGAGATTTCACTCCCTTAAACACTGAAATCTTCTGAATATATCCTCTTCTACCTCCTCAACCCAACCTTTGAAATTTACAGTCTTACTTCTCATTTTATCTTAATCCAACTCTCTATCTGGTCCTCATTTCACAACATCCACAGCTCCTATTGAATAGGTGCCACTTAGATGATGTGATCCTAGTTTGGATCAAAGGAAAGTAGGAAGTAGAAATGCTGGAATTGTTAGGAAGTGAGAATAAATACAAAAACTTCAGAGAGAAACTCTTCTCTAACAATTGAGATTACAAAATGATGTTCAAGACTGACCAAGAATACAATCTAAGGCCTAATTTGTAATGTTCTTACAGCTATAAACAACCAACAAACTAAAGAGATTGAAGTCAAGAGTTATGGCTCGGAATCCAGTTATAAATTCAGCCACATTCAGCACACAAATCCTGCCAGAAATCAGCAAGGAAATCATCAATTTAGTATACATTTCCAGCTGCACATCAAGCTCCCCCGTGCAATTAAGACCTGTTCTATATAGCTTCAGTCACGAGATTTTATCAGTTTGCGGTGGTGTTGTAATGCTGTGACTACAGCAAATTTAATCACTTGTGTCGCATTTTGTTCAAGATTTTGAGCTTAAAATGGCACAAAGAGATAGAGGATAGAGGGGTGGAGCAAGGGGAGATCAAATGGATGTTTGCGGGAGTTGAAGCCAACCCTCCAATTAGGAGGAATGATGGACACCAGTAGAATGATGGTAGAGTTGACAAGATTGCTAATTTACAAAGGCAAGTTGAGCTTCTTACAAGACTTGTACAATGAATGATCCCTCCTAGTGAGGTTGATCACAAACTTGAGGATTCCATTCTCAGTTTAAGAATCCTTTTGATGCAATATAGCTTGACAGACCTAATGTTAATAGGTAGCACTTAAACAAAGCATCATGGTTGAAATGCTAGAATTCCAAGGAAGTTTGAACTCAGATAATTTTGTAGATTGGTTAAACACCATGAAAAGAGATTTTGACTACTATGATGTAGTAGATGAAAGGAAAGTTAGATTTGTGGCTATCCACTTCAAGGGAAGTACTTCATCTTGGTGGGAACATTTGCAAGTCTCTCACCAAAGGAGTGGTAAGGGTGAGATTAATAATTAGGGGAAGATGAAGAAAAATTTGTGTGAGCAATTTCTCTCTGCCAACGACACTCGAATCCTTTACAAAAGCTTGCACAACCTCAAGCAAGTGGATAGCATGGAAGAGTATACCAATTTGTTTTATCAACTCATCTCTAGAGTTAATGTGAATGAAAATGAATAGCAAAAGGTTGTTCATTATTTGAGTGGATTAAAACTCTCAATTCAAGATGTTCTTGTCTTGCAAAGATTGTTGAATGTTTCAAAGGCATACAATAAAGTTTTGCTCATAGAACAACAACAAAGTAAGGGTTATTCAAGATCTGTACAACAGCAAACATGTTCTTCCAGATTTGGACAGCAAGGTTTTGGTCAGTCCAAGGTGGGGAATGCCTCCAACTTTGGAAAATGACTAAATCCGAGAGGTGAGCAACAGACCCGAGTGACTTATAAAGAAGCTAAACAGCCCTAACACACTCGATCCAAGGATGAAAAGCAATTCCAAGAAGGCAATAACAATTGCTTCAAATGTGGAGAACCGGGCCACAAGTCATCCGATTATAGAAAGAGGGCTCTAGCAATCAAACAAGCAGAAGAAACTGAAGTCGAAGATACTACTCCTATCAACAACTAGCTATCACTGAAGATACTACTCCTATCAACAACTAGCTCATTGGTGTTCAGTGTTTTAAGGTTAAAGCAGGAGAAGATGAGAATGACATATGATGACATAGTTTGGTAAGCTTAATTTTGGATCAATTTATGGAGCTCAAACTCAAGGAATTAGTGCAACAAAGAGAGGACAGGGTTTTCCCACTTCCCTAGAGAGGAATGCAGAAGTCTAAAACTCCCTTCAAGTTTTTTGTTTTTGGCCTACTGGCAATTTTCAAAAGAGAGGAGAGGTCCTAGTGATTTGGTATTTTTTATGAAGCAAGTGTTGAGCCTATTAATCATTTACTTCCAAAATCCAATGAGCTAGAAATTGGAGTTAGTGTGCTTGTTGAACAACATTGGCCACAACAAGTTTAGTTGATGACAAGTTAGATGTTCAGAGTGTGATTGTTGAATGACATTGTAGGTCGCTTCTGCTATACTTTGGATCCCGTGGATGAAATAAACAAAAAGCATTGGTAAGAAGGGGTTTTTTATACCTATTTGAAAGACTCTTTTATTAAAACAATATTACATTGGCATGCAACATAATTTCTTGAAGTCACGCATGTGGCCCATATGTTGCACGGTTGACATCTGTCTTTTACGTAGCCATTCACTCTGTCAATGGATAGCAACCCTGGGCAGTTGTATTTCTATTGTTCACTTTTATGTTTTAAAACAAAATCTTCATCAAACATCTGAGTAAGACAAACTTTATAATTAATTTCCTTGGTAGTTGGTATCTAACTAAATTTTTCATAAGTGATAGTATGCCTTAAATCTTTTCTCAGTCACTCTGTATTACAAAGCTTCACGGGTGTGACTGAGAACTCAACCATAAAGGTTTGTCTTCCGGAGCTCCACTTATCTGACAATGTTATATACTAGGAATTATGATTCCTATATCTTGACAGGAAACATAAAAGCATGAATAAGTGGAGTAGATGAGTAAAACCTGCGTGGCTGTGGGTGCCACTGGCCTTGGATAAAAGAAGCTCCCTTTGCTTTCATCACCTCCATGTGACTGTAAATCAGATTCAGGCTTGCTTGTATTTGCCATCCAGTCTGCTGAAAGCGTCCGCATGTCAGAAAGAATCCTGAAAGTTACCAATTACATAAAATAAATAAGCAGTTGAAACATTTAAGTGAAAACCATTTAGAACCAGATTTTATCTTTATTAGCAAGTTAAAACATATCAATAGTCAGCAGTTGAAACATTTAAGTGAAAACCATTCAGAAGCAGATTTTATCTTTACTAGCAAGTTAAAACATATCAACAGTATGGGCATAAAATTAGGAAGAACAAGTAGAGAATGTTGTTGGATGTAGCTCCTGATTTTCTTATGATTGTAATGTCTCACATGTAATAGCATTGCCATTGACATTTTCCCATGTCTAAGTGAGCGATGGTATCTCAGTGAGTGTCACAGAATCATTACCAGTTAACTTTATGTGCCTTAGGAGGGTTAAGGATCGCAAAGGTAAAGACATGTTGTGCCATGAATGACACAATGCATGCGTGTGGAGAGCGAGAGGTTCAAGAATCGGTCCATTTTCCAGAAACTACAATAGGACGGATTGGGTTTCATGGACATTTCATAGTGTATTGGTTAGAAGCTTTTTGAGAAGTATCTTTAGCCGTTCAGCAGAACTGGGCAATTCTTATCTTATTTTTCTCAAACAAGTTACTTTTTACCACTAGTAATTTCCCATTCCTTTGTCTATTAACAAAATCTTCATTTATCATTTGAAAAACAAAATACTATGCTAATGGTACATAGTACATAATAATGACAATAATGGGCATCTACTTTTTGATGGATGAGAAAAATAATAGTGTTGTTCTTAAGGAAGCAAGTGCAGGACTCAAACCCAATTTCAACCCCTAGTCCCCTAATTTGTAGGGAAGAGAGCTTGGAATTGTGAAACTCTAGCCATAAATTCAAATGACAAATACTGACTAAAAAGCCCACCTCGACAGGTCCTTCTTCTTTCTAAAGGTAGTCCTCAACATGGTGGCTAATGTGTTTTGGACAAAATCTTGGACTTCAGCATGTATTGTTTCCCATAAGGCATCAACTACCAATGTGTCATGCCGATGCATCAGCGATCCAACACTTTTTATGTAACTAACAAGCTCAACAAGTGCTTTCCTCTCCTCAGCACTGTAATTATATCGTACCACCTGCAAGCTAATTCGGCATTACTATATGTTAAGTCAAGCAAACAAATAAAATGATACTGAGTCAAGGCAGTGGTTCTTGAATTTTTATATCAGATTTGGTTATCACAAGTATGGCCCCACATAAATCCTTCTAAGTTAGTTCTAAGTTGTTGGATTTCTCAGGTGAGCATTGCTGACTGAGCTTCAGCATTCAAATACATACCAACCAAGATTGAAGAGGTTCGACCATCCCAATAACAAAATCATAAAATATAGAATATAATACCTTTTCATAGTCGAAAAACGATTCTGAAGATCCATTTGATTCTGAAGGAATTGCCTCTTTGCATGGGCGAGAAAATTTCCAAGCACATTGTTCCCAAATCCGTGCAGTCCATCTGCTTAAGAGCTGGAACCCTTCAACAACCATATCATACATGTTTCCCTTGACTTCTTTGCACCAATCAACATCTGCACCATCTATTGACTTCAATAATAATAGCTGCGAACACAATTTGAAAAGATAGGAAACACGCATTAAAAAGCTAATGATAAAGCTTACTCAAACCATTTATAGGGAGGGGAAAAGGCAGGGTGAAGTGGGGGTAAGCACCTGATTCAAGGATGAAGCAAAACGAATTGTGAAATCATCATGCTCGGCACGAATAGTTCCAATGTGATTAATGATGAGATAATGCCTCTGATAAGTACGATATGTTAAGGCTTTAACGATTACACATACAAGTTCTACAAAGCGAAACAAAGATCAGTTATTATTCTAACTACAAAATGGATATAGCAAAAGCATTAATGGTCTATTGTGTGGACATGGGGGCAAGTAACTAATCAAGTCCTCATTGTCCAAACAATCACAAAGATGAGAAGTGCATGCCTATTTTGTCAAGATAATGGTCAAAGCAAATGATAGAGAGAGAGCGGGGGGGCAGTAAGTCATGATAAAAAATAAATGTAGAGGATATTCTTGTGCGTCCCGAGGTGGGAGCTCATGAGGTGCTGGAAGGGTGAGAAGACGAGTTTGTGCAGAAAACCTTTGAAAGTAAATGGACAACTCTTTCAAGATTGCAGCAGGAGAAAGATGAAGATCAGGGAATGCAGGAATGACTGGATCGTTCTGCCACAAATCACAAACAAATTAGAAAATATCAATGAATTGATTAGATTTCAGACATGTAAAACTAAACTTTTGTGCAAGCTCAGCCCAATATGACATTTTAGATTACCAGAGCACCAAGAAATGTGAACAGAATACCTTGAAAATATTTATCAGCCTGTTTATTTTTACCCTCTTGTACAGTGACTCACTGTCTTTTTCTGATGATGTTGCTAAGACGACAAGGACAGGTAAAACACGTAGAAGAATGTGTCTCTCAGGAAATAAAAGCGCAAAATCCAATTCCAATGACTCAACAGCAAAGACTATCAGAACTTGAAGAATATCTTCTACACTTTTTCGAGTCAAGGACCACATTTTAATACCAACTATACTTTTCAGTTTAAAGAAAGAAGAGCCAGACAGGCGATTATTTACATAGAATGATGGTATCATAAAAGAATTTATGTCGGACAGGGTAAATTTTTGTGTCAAAAAAAGAAATCAAGTATTTCTTCCTGTCCTGTCACACTGGAAGGCATTCAATAATTATTAAGGATACTTGTTCACCCGAAACATCTCGACATGCAAGTTCAATAAGATTGCCCACCTTGTGCTTAAGAATATCTGCAGCAGTTGAGTAACAATGCAGTTAATATTGACCATATCATCAGACTAACAGTGAATAATAGAAGATATCACATCAGCACTTGGCCAGCCAAAAGGACAAAAAAAAAAGGCCCTTCAAAAACAATTGAGGTAAAATATCATTTAAAACAGAAAAGGTCACACAAGAAAAGTTCTCACACCTGTAAATCATCTAACTCCTCCCTCATAGAATCAATGTCTTGCCACTGAACACTAACTTGGGTGAATGTCCTGTCAAAATCAGATACAAGTAACAGAAAGAAACAATGTTAGACTGCATGGCAAAACAGCAAGTCAATAATTCTAATATTGAGTGAAAAGAAACTAAAAAACTTGGAAATGTCCATAAAGAAACTGTACGAAACATTGTGTTTTAAAAGTTGGATTTAGTAGCTTAGCCAACTACACTTATTTAATTGATATGTATAAGAGGAGAGAACAGTTCCGATGAATTAATAGCAGGGAATAACTATTCTCCATTCACTGTTTTGATAAAATATATATATATATATATATATAACTAAAAGGCATAAATTTTGAACATAAAAAGTTAATATTACACAAGCTAAAACTTGAATAGAAAACAATTTCACCACCACTAAGCTTTACCAATCCATAGAATAAAATTGCAAAATTAATAAAGTTCACATTCCAAGAAGTTTTACTAGACATATTTGCAGAGAGTAAGGGGTGGACTGCAAGATGCTCAAGCTAGAAAATTTAAGGACAGGAGTAGTATAAATATATGCTTTAAATTGAAGTTAAAGGAGGCCCACTTTTTCATAGTCTCAAATGCTTGTTTTCAGTTTCTAATCTATACCACAGAGAACTCACTTGGAACTTGTCATACTATCATGTATGTGTTTTGGGAATTAATCAAAGTTTCTGAAGATGAGAAATATTAGTGACCTATTTCTGTAAGTGATCTGCAGGGGTTATAGATTAGGCTTTGGTCATCCAAGTAATAAGCCACCAGCAAATCCTAAAATTGCTAAACATATAGTACTGAAGATATTCTTGATAAGTTCAAACGAGACTATCAACAATTATAGAGAAACTATAACAAATGACTGCCGATTCCCATCCAAGTGGCTTTAACAGGTGGAAGGAAAAGGGGGGAATGATGAAAAGGAAGTTGGAGAATCCATATCAAACATCAAAAAGGGCATGTAACCTAGGTAAAGTATTTAATTTTCATACCTCTTGTACCATGAGAAGTCATTAGGTATGCTTGCCTTGGCATTTTTAAGATGATCAAGTTGAACTAAAACATCAAGCAACTTCAACATGGACCTGGAATTTTTTTAAAAAAAAAGGTTAATAAAAGAATCACTGATTAAATTTTTCAAGAAATTTTTTTTTAAGATCTCTCAAACTGAGGAGAAAGTTCAGAGGATGTCAAGGAGCTAACTTTAAAGCACATTAATAACTTCAAAATGAGGTAAGCACTACAAGAAAACAAGGCAATTGAGGCAACGGAAGAGGAAAATAGACAACGAAAAGGCAACAATGTACCAGAGATGGGTTATCGTGGGGCCATTAATGTGCCGCTCAGGCCTAGAAAACCGCTGCATATCAGCTGCTAGCTGCATCATCAAACAACACACAAAGGTGTTAAAAACTCAGCAAGAGCAAGAACCACACATGGTACATTACTGTAAACAATAAATAAAAGAAGGTGAGAGATCATATACTTTCGATGCAGCCGATGCTTGCCATCTCTGGATTTCACGCAAACGACTCATCTCCAAGTCCAAAACTTGATACGTCTCCAGATACAAGTCAGCCTGACTGTGCTTCATGGATTCTGGAAGCTGCCACATCATATACATTTTTCAAAGAACCGGAAAAAAAACTAAAATTATTCAGTGATGTATTTCAATGACAACAATCATATTCATATTTATTAGAATTGAAACCAAAATAGACCTGAGGAAGTGCTTTGACGCAACTTCTATACGTATAAAGCACCGATGCCATCTCCTTCCCCTCTTGGATAAGTGCATTCTGCCCTCACATTCCGCAGTAATTGCCATAAAAAACCCGCCAAACCAATGAAATTACATTCATCAATAAAATAAAGCAAAAAAAAACGCAATTTACACCGAACAGTAATTACCATAAAAAACCCACCAAACCAATGAAATTACGTTCCTCGATTAAATAAAATGCAATTTACACCGAACAGTAATTACCATAAAAAAAACCCCACCAGACCAATGAAATTACATTCATAAATAAAAAAAAAAGAAAAAAAAAAGAGGGCGGCCACAGCCACATACCAGCTGATTCAGAGCTTTTGTGTCTTCTGATAGAGATAAACGATACGCAGAAACATCACCATACTCTATAAAAATGAAGAATTTCACCAGTCATTACCATCAATTAACACATTTTTTTACCACCTAATAATAATAATAATAATTGCCATCAAGAATTTTACGAGTAAGAAATTATTAAAAGATCGAAAGAAAAATTACCAATAGGACTGTTGGTTGCTCCTCTTTCGGATGAAACCAAAACCCCAGCTCCTTGGACCTCTGCTTGCTCATCCTTTCACACAAATTAAAAAAAAAAAGTCACTAAATCATAAAAGTATGATTAATTATTAAAAAAAAGAAATACATTGTAGCATTTTGCATGAAATTAAAAAAAAAGGAGAAATTGTAGAATAGGTAGATAGGGGATACTTCA
>Ga0307515_10003574_pt1 | contig 32656 bp, 34 predicted proteins | sample 17_EM_MG_FD_194513 | JGI IMG/M metagenome (GOLD analysis project Ga0307515, IMG submission 194513) | Populus trichocarpa ectomycorrhiza microbial communities from riparian zone in the Pacific Northwest, United States - 17_EM | ecosystem: Host-associated > Plants > Roots > Unclassified | place... | reverse complement strand
CCCCCTTGGTGATCCAGCTCGCTTCTAATATGAGTCACAGGCCCCCTCTGTTGAAAAGCGCGAGCCTCACTATATCAAAGTGCCCGTCCATGCTCACCATCACGAGCACGGCGTCTCCGTCTTCGTCGGCCATCATCACGAGCACCACCACCCTAAGACTATTATCGTCTCACGCAACCCAAAGGACGAGGACACGTCTACCGACGTCAACGCTGGCGCCTCAATCGATGTAGTTCCTGTCCGAGTTGACGCCAAGGTTAACCTCCCTTCTATCGATGTCGATGTCCGCACCAGGCTCGGCGAAACTTCGGGCCAAAGCCACAAACGGGTAAGTTATTCGCTTATCTGTCTTGCTCTAGCTGACATTGCCAGCGTGCGCTCAACGTCCGCCAATACTATGACGAGCCTGAGGTGTTTGTCGAAGATGCTGAGCCTGACGTCGTCGTTGAGGAGGATGATTACGATCACTACGACCACGATTACGAACACATCGATATCGACCGCCGTGGGCTGCTAGATGGACTCCTCAGCGCGGTCCTGGGCGTCATTGACATCATTTCCCCCGGTCTGGGCAAGACCCTCGATGGCGTCCTCAAACCTGTTCTCGGTAGCCTCCTACTCGCCACTGAGCCCAATGGTGCCAACCAATTCGCAATGCAGGCGAGCACGATAGCCAAGTCGAACGTGTACCTCGTTGAAGACCATACCGCATCTCCGCTTTCTGATGGATCAAGGGTCGTACTGCTCCAGACACCGGTCTTCGACGAGGCGTCCCAGTCAATGCGCACCTTCTGCGCGACATTCAGTGCTGCGGCCAACGTCCCTTCGCCGCTCATCGCCGCCGAGTGCTCCAAAGCAAACGAAGCCTCGCAGCGGTTCGGGTACCAGCCGAGCACCGGCGAGCTCACCCCGCTGCACTGGGTTGATCCGTCGTCGGCCACGCCCTCGTCGCGGCGCGCAGACGGGATGCCCTGCTACGACACAGTCGAGTCCCCTTCAGTGCCAAGCAATGTCACTGCACAGACGATCTCCCTCCGGTTCACGCCCAACACCAAGGCGCAGGTGCCGCATATCAAGAGTGCCTCCATGCCGATTGCACTTGGAGCGAGCGACGTGGCTCCCACTGCAACTATGAACGATGCGGCAAGTACTGAGATGCCCACATCTACTATTGGGGCCCCTACGGACGCTACTGTGACCCCTACTGATATCGTACAGGATATTGAGAGACTCGCGAGTGAGGAACCAGAGGCTCCCACGACTACAACAGACGATGCTTCGCTTCCTGAGGAGACTCCAGTCGACGACCCCGCGGCAGCAGCTCCATTCGGTTTGACGTCGTCGGCTCTCAAGGCGAGCAACCCAGTCGGGCGACCATTTGTGCTTGGGTTTCATCCTTCTGGTTCTCCTGTAGCATTTAAATCTTTTTCGTCGTAGACGGATGCATGTAATGATGAGATGCTTGAATATTCTCCATCAAAGCTGAATTTTGTTTGGCCACGCAACAAAGACAACCTTTCATCTCGCCACCCGCCATGTCTCAACACCATGGCCACTCTCACGGGCCGCAAGTGCAGCAGGTCGCAGCTGGCCAGGCCCCTCCACAGCAGCAAATGCGTCCCGCTCCAGACCCCGTCCTCCAAGCAGCAATTGAAGCAGACTTTAAACCAGTTTCGTTTGCTTTCGCAGACCATGAGGGTCGAAAGAACAGTCAAGCTCTCTGCAAGCAGCACAAGCTACACGTGTGCCCGAAATGTGGGATAGATTGGCAGCCTCTCAATGCGCTGGCGGCGATGTTCTCTGGCGCACCTCCAGACGCCATTCTCCCGCCCCCAAATGTCATACAGCCTGCTCGTACACAGGCAGTAAATAAGACCAAGGAAGAGGGAAATGTGGGTGACACGATTGTCTCTTCCGCCACCCCGTCATTTTGACATGCACGCTTCCACCTAGAACTGGTACAAGAAGCACCAATATGAAAAGGCAGTGAATCTGTACTCTGCTACTATGCAAATTGCCAATTCGCGTCCTCCATGGGAAAACTCTGCGCTTGCTCGAGAAGAGATGGGTCTAGTCATCTGCAATCGGAGCGCCGCATTCTACGCTGCTGGGGACTACCTGAGCAGCTTGCTAGACGCAGAGGCGGTTATTGCTATCAAGCGACCGTGGAGTAAGGGCCATTATCGTAAGGCGCGTGCCTTGGCTGCTCTGGGTGATTGGCAGGGCGCACACGAGGCTATTCAGCTCGGGTTGCAGTTTGAACCTAATAACACGGTATGTATTTCTACTCTGACCGTCCGCGGTTGGTTCATTGGACTGATGAGACTGGCTCTGGTATAGGATTTGGACACGTTCGCTAAGGAGATTCAAGTGGAATTGGATAAGCAGCAAGCTGCTATTGAAAGCAAGGGGAATGGAGGGGTGCCCACGTAGACTAGCTGGCTAGATCCTGTTGCATCGGTCTCCGCCAGTTTTGTTTGGCTAGGGGCTGTAGGCCTTTCTGCAGATATGGTACATACGTCACGTACTCCAGTACTATATATAATCTTGCACGCCAGAAGCAATTATTGCTGTGATCCAGTAAGTCGCATCTCCAGGTCTCCTCTCCCCGAAGCACGTGGCGACTCAACGAGTCGATAAAAGGACTGTGAGCACTCTCTACGGTTATATACAGCGGCATAATTGCGACTGATAATACTCCAGGCCTCTACCTAGGTCGTGCGGCGCGTCATTCAATTTAGGTCCACTCCGCTGAATTTCGGCGACACGCAGATATTACATTGCGAGACACGCAGATTGTAATTATGCGCTGAGGTTATTTGTCGAACACTCGGAGAGGGAATTATGAACGAAGGACAATCAACTGGAAACGGCTGTACACCCCTTAATCCTCTATTACATACACTCACTGAGGGCCACGTGTGTGCAGAGGTATTTCCTCGACATCCGAGATGCGCGCGGAGATCCAAATGAGGGGTGGTCATTCGTTTAGGGCGAAGCAATATTTTTGAAATCGTCTCCGAAGAGACTGAAATCTTGGAGAAGATCACCTCGCGAAATTTCCATCCTTTGATAGGGAATTGCCGGAGCAACTGGGTCCATGCTAATAGTACGGATGTGGAGCAAGTATGTATGATGGAGCCACCAAATTCAAGCTTCCTCGGAAACACAGGGGATACCGAAGATGTATGTCGAGAATGGGCTGAAATGCATGCAAAGGTCAACTAGAAGGTAAATTTTTGGGCAATCAACAATTATTATTCACATGGGATTACCACTTTATATACAGGGGTATGACAGGCAATGACATCTACAGGAGAAGGATGGAGTGAATGTAAAATACAAAGCTATGACATAATGAGCTTCCGCGAACTGAGCCTGATCGTGGCTTGCAGCCTCGCGTGATGAAGCCGGGTTGGATTGATGTACTACGAGTCATATTCTCGTCATGGTAGTGGGGTTGATTATTGTGGTGGTATAATTTGTCCGAATTTCTGAATGTTAACGTTGCACAACCTGGTGCAGAGGAGTGGCCACAGAGTACCATCAATCACTTGGATCTTAACAGACCGGACATGTTTATTCTTCGTCTTTACCTCGTTGTGGTACGACTGATTTCATTATCTTGATGGCCCAATTAATCAGGTAAACTCATAGCCTGATATGTGAAGTTCTATTGAATTCCGCCTTCAGATACCTTCATACCTTCCCTGTCGACCAAGGATGACCAGTGACCAATGGTCTCACCCATATACAATGAAGAAGATGCCAAGGATTGGATGAAGCGTGAGGGACTTGAAGGGCATGTGAAGAGGATGATGAGAGTCATTGAAGTGTCTAAGATTCGGAAGCTGGGTAATGGCATGACCGAGCGTGGAATACGTCGAATCTGGAATTCATTCAATTCCCAGCACATTTACAAAAATCGACATGTTCACGAACTGTATTCTACAACAAAATGGGAATTACATGGTTTCAAGAGAAGCAAGAAGGTGGTCATCGTGCTCCTTTCTCATAACTGCACCCATCTTCACGTCCATATGCCAACCACAGTCCTTATTGACCGTTACAGGGTATCTGGACACACCATGTGTACCACACCAATCAAAGTCCACAAGCAACACACCTGGCCTGTCCTTTGGCTTCATGATATTGTTGGGACGCAGGTCCCCAAAGACGATGTCATGTTCATGCAGAATGGCCTTGGCTCTCCTAACTTGGTCCAGATCACCACTAGAGAATTGACACCCATGCATGTTGTCCCCAGCAATGTATTCCATCACCACAATGAAGCATCCAGGTATAGCTTCCGAACAGTGGAGCAGCTGTGGTGCATATTTCTCTTTTGCGAGAAGACGATGTGCTTCGGCGTTGTAACGAGATGTGAATTTGATGAAAATCTGCTTGCCTGTGGTATCTTCTGCTAGAAAGACCGCCGTCGATTGTCGAGCATCGTCATAATGGAGTCGTTTCTTGTATGTGAACTCCACAGTAGCGGGAGGATCGGTGTCGGGAATAGAATAGGATGTGATATAGGGGAAAGGAAAGTACACATCTGCACTCTTCCGTTGGATATTCTTGTACTTTTCTTCAAGTTGGTCAAGACCCGTCTTCAAGTTATGGAATAGCTGAGCGACACGTCGTACGTGTGCATCGAGGGTGAGGTCTGGGGTGGTTCCAGTCCAGATGAGATCTGAGAGCGGTTGTACAATCCAATCTTTGCCGAGAAGGATTGCCCCATGCACCGACACCCAGGGTCCAGCAATGGAGAGAATAAAGGAAGAACAAAGCGATGAATCACGACACATAGACGCCTATCCACTGTGTTAGTGCCAAGATGGAACGAGGAACAGACGAAGCGAACCTGTTCCTGGGACCACCAACGACTGAATGAAAAGGAGGCTTGAACACATGGGTCACATTCACCCTGCCCAATTTCGTTCTTCTTCTCACACAACAAGAGCAAAGCAAGTTGATTATCCTGCTTAAGGTCAACTACACACACCCCACCGTTACTGGTTCCATCCTCCAAGACGGTGACTTGTAGGGCCCGACCCAACAGTGGACCCAAGATCTGATGGAGCGCGTTTTGTCGCTCGCGCTCGTTATTGAAGATACCAGACGAGACAACAAGAAGATCTCCGACCATCCTATAATAGTCCGGTGATAGGATGAGTTCTGTAGGCGATCCCCGCATCGAGGAGTGGAATTCCGTGAATGCTTGCTCGAAGAGTATAACATGCGGTCCACGAGCAGTGTGGGGACGTCCGTTCAGGATCGGGTCATTCCTTTGTTGAATTGATAGATGTGAGGCCTTAGCGGCTTGCGATGGGGGGGCCTTCTCCAGAGCGGTCTTGCGAGCAATACTATGCTCTGGGCTCCAATATTAGCTTTGGGTCTACTGCAACAGCAGCGCACAACAGACCTCCTCGAAGGCGTTTGGAAGGGGTATCGGGTTCCACCTCTTCTCGTTTTCGTTTAGCTGATACATTAATGGTCTCAGCGACGCACCAGACCCTCGGATTGACTAGATCGATTGACTGACCTAGAGGTAACTGCACGAGGATATGGATCCTTCCGCCAGCAGGAATGGATTGGCCAAATATGGCCGATAACTCGTGAACAGGGTTGCTGAGCAGCTCTTTCGAGGCGGTGACCGTATTATGATGTATTTGCTCTATTGCTTTGTGGTAGGCCGCATTATCGGATACGTCGATATCGACTTTATACAATGTAAGGGCGCCGTGGTCAATCGAGCCCAGCGTTTGCTGTATCTCCTTTTTGATCTCCCCCTTCAGGTCGCTCACTGTCTGAGCCTTATCGATATTGACATGAAATGCGTCGGTTTGTTGGCCAAAAATGGCGCAAAAAAGCTTGTACATCATTGGAGGGTGCCAAGTATCGGCTTTCTTTGTTCCACCGCGCGCAGGTCAATCTCCTTCAGCTCATTACTCAGCGAGGCCGAAGAATGAACTTGAACAACTCGAAATTGAAATGAAGAGCGTCGCGGATGTGTTTAGGAAGGACGAGACGACCAAAATGGTTAATGGAGTTGAGCTGAGGTGTTCGTTCCTCGTGTTATTATTCCTGAGAGACGCTAACAACAATCGACAGAGGACGTTCAAGACGCAACTCACAGAGCCAGTTGACCTTGCTCTTAATAAACCCGAGATTGATATGTGGGACCGTCCTCACGATTTGATCAGCAAAGCCGAGGCGGTCTATACATCCAAGCCTGCTCGTGGGTCTTATGGAACCGGTAACTATGAAGTACAAGAGTTGATAACTTGTCTTTTAGCTTTCAACTGTACCGAACTCGCTAAACTCCGCGCTTCGTTCGAGGACTCGTTCCGCTACGGCGCAAATGGGGCACCACGTGTATGGAAACCTGAAGACGATATCGACGGCGTTTTCAAGAAAGCGCGGGATACGACGTTTGACCTTAATCCTCTCTATGCAAAAATTTCACCTACCGACAAGGGAAACCTGCCTAACAACCTCCTACCCAATGCTGACGCGGTTCCGTTGCCGGGTGCTACAGGCACAATTGCTGAGGATCGAGTTTGACTTCGACGCTTCGCTCGTACTTCTGTCTGAGACAAAACAGCTGGATATTACGAGCCGATTCAGACGGGACTCAGACGCTTACTATGTCAAAGCGAAGAGGAGTACCGTTAGTTTTGTGGCTCAGATCCCGATGTGGGTGTCCTCGAACTGGGATGGAACGAGGCGATGGCTATTGTATCCAACCCGCGCTACTTTACGTTCCTCCTCATATCCCTAACTGGTGCATACATCATGTTCCAGCTTGGGTTTTTGGCCCTATGATGAGCGTCGGGAAGACCGTTCTTGTCTACACTACTCACCGAAGCAGGAGACTAAATCCCGGTAAAGATCCAGAACCAGGCAACTCTCAAACTACGAACGCACTTTCTCAACCGCAACTTCGGTGCTTTCTTTTAGTCTTTTGGAACCGCCACCGGCCTCCGCGAATATATCAACCCCGCAACCCTGCTGAGTGCCAATGCAGACGACCCTATGGTTCAGCAACCGAAAGATATCCTTGTCAACTCAGTGGTGCTACCTCCCGCTTGCCCGCTCGTTGTCCGCGTTGTCCGCGCCCTTTTGCACTCTCGAGCTGGCCACGCACGAACCGACTAAAAGCACTATGCACGAAAGTACCCCTTATTCTCATCGTACTATCCCTCTTTCTCGATCTTACATAAGCTACCCCTCCTCTCCGCCGGTGAGCCAGAAGTCCTTCAACAGGATTTGAGGAGGCTATCACTACCATGTTTGCGCCACGAGGTCTCACTCATGCCCAACAACCTCTGAGATCATACGATTGACCTCGAACGCAATGGAGGAGAGGGCGCCAGTAGCGCAATGCTCGTCCTCGACGAGGGCCACTATCTTCCTATTGCATTCTCCTTAGTTTTCCAGTGGAATTCAGATCTCACGGCCGTCTGATCCCTGTAATGTGCGCGAGAGGATGAATGGAAGGAAGCAATGGACAAGCCTACAGCTCTTTGAAAATCATCTCATACCCATGTACTGATGATTGTCCTCAGTTTCTCTTCAATCCCTTCACGCAATTTCAATCTATTAGACCAAATAATAAAAAGCCACGTGAGTTCATTCTCATTCTCTTCTGCTGAATCTTCTGCTGCTACCTCTGCTACCTCCGTGTCGATCAACGAGCCAAATGAGCGTGAAAATATGGAAAGCCTGAGGAAAGGGAGGAGGGAGACGTAGAAGGAGCGCGTGACGAGGTAACTGGAATCCACGGTGTGAATGTGGTACCAAAGTCCGGAGGGATGTCATCTAGGGGGGACAAAATCCCAGTCGAATTATCCGTGTCTCAAACATCTGGTCCGCTCCAGATGAACAGGTTGTTCGTTGCAGCAATCTATATCGTTGTTCCTCGTCAGCATCTCTCCTGCTCCCTCCGCAGTGACGTAAGAGAGACGGTACTTACGGCGACAGTATTTTCCCTTGGGTGCCAGCTGCCATGTAGGATCTTTTTCGAAAAGTCGACCGCATCGGAGGGTAGAGCGGGCTTCGCGCCCAGCCCATTTGCCTTCTGCGGGGTGCCTTTCCCACCCGTGCCGATCTTCTTGGCCGTCTTGAAGGCCGATTTGTCCGCCTGGAGAATGACATCGTCCTTCCCGTCCGTGTCATATATGCGGAAGTAATTGTGGTACGAGCCCGTCATGACTTGCCTACCGAATGGTCAGGAACGCTTCATCAAGGCACTCTAATATGCAAGAAGACGGGAAGTTTTAGAGGAGAAAGGTGCGTACTTTCCATCACCGCTGAACGTGCACTCAAATTTGTCGAAGATACAGTCGTTCTCATACAGGTCGCACAGCTTTCCGCGAAGGTGATCGTGAATTTGGATCGTCCGAATCGGTCTCGAGTCCATGTTGATGTCCCAGATCTTGAGCGAGAGATAATCCCGCGAGAGCATGTATCGCCCATCCTGGCTGAACTTGACGTCCGATATGGAGGAGATAATTTCGGAGAAGAAGGATCGGTTAGAGGGGTCTTCCTCTTCTTCAAATTCTGTCATAATGAGTAATTCAGTCAAGGATTTGCTATGGGTGGCCCAGGAGAAGACGCACGCTTGGCATGTCGGTCACAGAGAGCAGAATCGCGCATGTCCGCTAGCTTGATAGTACCCTTAGAACTCGAGTACATGAACAGGTTGCAGTGTATCGGGTGAAACTCAGCCGCGGTAATGACTTCGGTCAGTTCTTCCATGTTCACTGGTTTGATATCCACGATATCTGCCAAAGGTCACACGTCAGGTTCCTGTATTTGCACTACAAATTAGCAGAGAACACGTACTGAAGCTCTCGTTGGATATTCCGAGGTTCCAAAGGTTGACCCTCAAGTCATCAGCGGAGATGTAGGTCTCACCATCCGAGTTGATTGAGATTGAGTTGATATGATAGGCATGTGCATTAGCGTAGACTTTTCGTGGAGTGGCGGCGATGATGTTGTCCTGCTGCTGCAGGCGGGGCAGCCGCAGGAGATCGAGAGATGTCGGAGGTGGGAGAGGTCGGTGGCCATCGTGGAGGTTGTTCTCTGATACGACGCGCAACGACTTCTCAAACACTTTCCATAATTTAATGGTCTTGTCTGTTTACAGAGGAACAACGGCGGGCTGGTGAGTCCGTGTACATAAGCGCTTGAAGGAAGCGCGAACCGTTTGTGGAGAGAATAAAGTGAGCCGCATTTTGGCGTGGACACCATTTGATCTGGTTAATCTTCTCCTCTATTTCAAGGGATTTGAGGTAGTCGAATTCGGGCTCGTGCGATTGGAATTCGGTATAGAACTTGTATTCGCAGCCCTTTTTCTGGATCGATGGGTGCAGTAGATATTATTTGGGATATTTGCAATGTTGTGTGGGCGGGATTGACCAGCGGGGGGTGAAACAAGCAGAGCCAGTTATGGAAGAGGCAGATCGCAATGTCAGAGCAGAGTAGTAGTCATACAAGGGGTCCACCGTCATGAGGAAGCCGCCGACTGACCGATTGGTTTCGTTCGAAGAGGACTACGCGCCCACCCTTGTCACCGGTGGCGAGATAGTCTCCCGTGTGGTTGAATTCGACGGTTGAAATGATATCGGCTGGAAGTAGTAGCCGTCAGCAGACCATACGAGGCACTGGGGATGGAAAGAGCGGGCCAGTGGAACAAGTGGCGTGCACACTGACCCTCCGTGATGTCCTCAACGTCGCCTTTGTCGCCAAAGCACTGAGCAAAGCGCCAACCACCAGAGGAAGAGGGGTCATCCATGCTAGGCGTGTTATCCTGCTGATCTGCGACGGGGGTAGTGGTGGGTGTGTCCAAGATTCAACTTGGAACTGAACCCAACACAACGTGGTCGCCTCGCACGCGGGATTATCAGCTTGTGCACTCACAAGCGATGTTTCTCTTATATTATCTCTCGTTATCACATCCAACAATGCCCGCGATTGTCGACACCACCCGTCCAGAGCCCCTGCTGGTCGCCCCAAGGCTTCCCCCTCCTCCGTGGCCGAACCTGTTCGATCGGGTCTCTGTAGATCTAATTGGTTGCTTGCTCAGCCACCTGGTCGAGCTCCCCCGCTACGGCCATGTCGCAGCCACGCCGATGACTTGCAGCCACCATGCCCCGCTTCCAGTCTTGTAATAGGTACAATTTAGGGACACGGACCTTAGCTCAGAGAGCACGAACCAGCACCCTTATTCAGAGCTGACATCTCATTCCATCATCTCAACACATTGACAGCACGTACGGCAACCGGTAACCTATTTGGCTTCTTTCCTCTGCCCCAGACTTACGCCAGAATCGAGATTCGTTTCCACTCTCATCACATCAGTGGCTAGTGCGGACCCCATCCTCACATCACAAGAATCCTACACTAAGATTCAATGAAATCTTCCGCGGCTGATCGTAACCTACTGTCATCCTAGCGCGGGTGCCTCCTAAAAAAGACTCTAGTCTGCTTGGGCACTGGTAGTGTCGGGAAAGCCTGTTCAATCTTGACTGCGTTATGGATACTCGATTCTCAAGTAGCCCACTTGTATACTCTATTGCACTGCACTATTCCTAGATATCTGGCATGCTAATGCAATGCGAATTACAGAAGCCCAACAGCTCTTAATCTGCTAGTTCCACGCAACTCAATGTCTCACAATAGGAGCAAACACGCATAAGGTAGCTGCAAGCAAGGACTACACATGAAGGAGTTGGCTTTAATATAGCTGCACCTGTCGGACAGCAATATAGGAGCCGCAATTTTATGTCTCGGCTCATGATGGACTCTGGACGGCCTCATAGTCCTTCAAGATTTGCCTTCCCAGTTGTCAAGACAAATCATTTCACCATGAGAGTCGTATCTCAAAGCAACCGTATCAGGCAGGTATACAGTATCTCTCAGGACAAAACAAACGCTCGGAAAATTATGGTCAGCACCCAGGTGGGTCTACTTGGATCATTCATTTACCTAACCAGCACGGTCCATTATGGCCTCAGATTGGGCTATGGACGCCATAGAGCTCGGATCGACTCCTAGACGTTGGTCGGGACCGAACACCTCATTACAATGACCAGTGATCAACCATCCGCGAAGAGGACAAAGCATCCTCTTGGGCTAAACTCATGTCAAATGATAGGATGGTAGATAGAGGTGCAGGGCTCAGTTGGTGATTGTCTGGGAGCCAAACCCTTTGTGCAAGGCCCGATCGAATCTCCTGTTCGCTCGTACTCGAGTGGGGAGCACACTTGTACTAATCATATTTACTCCACAGTATATTGGTCATTATATAGTATATGTGACCAAAGTCGCAAGTGGCGTTTCAAAGTTGATCAGGTCATAGCATAGATCTGGGCATCAAATCTCAGTACGCAAACGTGTACATCAATCATTCAACGTATGAAGAAGGTTCCTAATTGTCAAATACATCATACACTGCCACATTCTATTCGAGTATGATGCGTCCTGAAAGTAATAGGTAGTATGTGAGGGAAGGAACCTTGAAACGGCGGGGGGAAAGAGGCATCGCGACTCGTATCGTATGATAAGAACCTATGGAATTCTCTGGGCAGCATGAGAGGATTAATTGTGCTCGATGAAAGCTCTGGAAGGAGTCATGATGTGAGTTTATCCTAACTTGTTGAATCACTTAACGCATAAATATTCCAAGTACAATCGAATCCCATGTATATGGGCGACCAGGCGGCCTCAGTTCTGTACCCGCTCAGTACCTAGATTAGCACACATTTAAACGCTCCCCCCCGGCAGTCAATTGACCTGCTAAGAAATGAGAAAAGGAAGAAAGGGTCTGTTAGAACGTTTCCAAAGTTTACCGCACAATGACCCCTTTCCAGGAAAGAGAGAGAGTACCGTTTATCGCTTTGTTGTCCAAAATCACAAAGCGCTTGGGGAATCCCTAAATCCTGGTCTTATTTTACAACTTCCGGTCTAATTGCCCGCTTTCCCTAACACTACTAAACACATATGTATATGTGTAAGAGAGTTGTCAGGCGTAGGTTTTATTTTTGTTTTGTTTTGTGGAAATTTGTGAAAGCGCGCCCTCTATATTCATTCGTTTTAACGATTGAGAATTGACGGGTATGCGGAGTACTCGCATCCTTTTTCACGAAGAATGAAGAGGGGTCTTCTCATGCCGCAAAAGAGCATACCGAAGTACTCCATCTATTTATTACATCTGGGCCGAGGCACTGCATGGGGGGGACTCGGGCGAGTCCCGATCACATCAGATCAAATCAAATAAATAGGGCTTTCCTTTGAAAATCAAAATCATTGTTTCCTCCTGTTTTTACTCGTTGGACTTGGACGGGAAGCGCTCGGTCCAATGAGAGGGGGCTGGCCGGCCGCTTTTGATCTTTCAACCCGACAGCTCTGCCCGCCTCGATTTGGGAAACTTTCACACTCTGGTATGCCTATTGAACAGACCTGGACTCGCTGCCTCCTGCTCCTGCTCCTGGGCATAGGAGAATACTCGCCGTCACCCTCACCTTTAGAAGCTCGGGCAACCGCTCAACGATGCAGGTGATCATGCCCATCGGATATATATGATTCTGCTCCTTGCCCGCCCGATATACATTTCGGCGCCCCAAACATAATTATTCGCATTATCTATTGGAAGCGCACAAGGGAAGCGCACAAGTACTACTTCGTAAGGACGAGGCGTTGGCGCCAAACATGCACAAACAACAGTCACCGAAAATTCAACTTCCCGTCCTCCATCCTCACCGGAATTTGAACAAGAACTCCTTTCCATGCACTACATTATGATAATAGAACGATTACTCCCAAATGTGTCATGCGACGTCTATCAACAAACTGAAAATCGTCAAAAAATAATCATGATCATCCTCGTCCTCATCCTCATCACCACCACCGACTCTATAGACTATCGCGGTGTCCACCGTAAGGACAAAAAATTTGTTGTGCGTCGAAAAAAAAGGGGGGGCATTGTCATTCCGTATAGGACAGAAAGGTGAGAGCTGTGGTAAGTGTACCAAGTGATTATGTTTTATGTGTGGGAGGTGTGGGGGGTGGGGGGGAGGAAAGGTTCCTGATTAAAAAAGCGACGATACGATGCTACCAGGCCGCACAAGCGCCTTACCCGTACTCAAAGAATGACCTCGGTCAGTTATTAAACGACCCGTGAACGACAGGGATGGGTAGGCAGTGTGGCAGGGTATAGGGGGATATTGACAGCGGGGGGGGGAGATGAGAGGAAAAGAGAGCGGAACAAACCAACGAAAAACCAACGGCTTGCTACCACGACTACAACTTAGCCTTGCCTAGGAATGGCGTCGGCAGCAGAGTTTGGTAACTGCAGGGATGCGGGGGGAGGGGAAAAAACCAAACCACCCCGGTGGTCAGGGACCAGGTGTCTACAAAGATGCCGAAGCCGAGTCAGCATACCCGTGAGGGTTCTTGGTCTGCCAGTTCCATAGGTCCCGACACATCGTCTCCAGGTCTTTGCGAGCCTTGAACCCGAGCTCTTGCTCCGCGAGGGTGGGGTCCGCGGTGAGGTCCGGAACGTCACCAGGCCTGGATGAAGACAATCGGTCGAGTGTTAATTTTGAGATGCTCGCTCAGGGGGAAAAGAAAACAACGCACCTCCGCGAGGTAATCTCCGTCTTGAAGTCGTACCCAGTCGCCTTGCGCATCGCCTCGACGATATCATACACGCTCTGACCTCGCCCACGGCCGAGATTGTACGCCTTGTAGCGTCCGTCGCCCGCCGCGAGCGCGCTCTTGAAGACGCGCTCGGAGAGCTCGGTGGACTCGTCGAGCGCGTCGAGCGCGAGCCTGTGGCCGCTTGCGAGGTCCATGACGTGCAGATAGTCGCGGACGCATGTGCCGTCGTGGGTAGGGTAGTCGTTGCCGAAGACCTTGAGGGTCGAGTCTTTCACGCGCCCGATGGCCATGTGGGCGAGCAGTGGGAGGAGATTCCCTGGTCGTCCTTTCGGTTCCTCGCCAATGAGTCCCGAGGGGTGTGCGCCAGCTGGGCTGTGAAAGGAAAAGTATAGGCGATCAGGAACCGAGGGAACCGCGGGTGGGAGCGACAAGGAGGGGTGCTCACTTGAAGTATCGTAGTGAAATGCACTTCCAGGTACTGGGGTTTGCTGGTGGGGGAGTTAGTCGGGATCGAAAGAGACCAAGGAAGGGGCAACGGACCACGGCAGTGGTCGTTGAGGACGGTCTCGGCCATGACTTTTGAACGGCCATAGGGGCTCTTTGCGTCGAGTTTTGTGGTTTCGGGTATGGGTACAATGGGTGGGATACCGTATACGGTGGCCGAGCTGGAATATACGAGGCGGGTACAGCCGAATTCTTGCATGAGCTGTGCGAGGGTCATGGTGGCGCCGGTATTGACCTGGTAGTACGTGAGAGGAATGTCATTCGACTCTCCGACTGCCTTGTATGCCTGTGGGAAGAGATGAGTGGGGTCGGGGTCGGGAAACGCGTCGAGAGTCGTACGGCAATGTGGATGACGCCCCAAAAGGCGGCGGGGCCGTAGTGGGCGAACACGGCGCGCACCTGGTCCTCACAGGTGAGATCAGCTGTCCAAGCGTCGATCTTTGTGCTTTCGATGTCGTCGGGGGAAGCATCCGGGGGAAGGGCTGCGGCGGCAATGTCCTCGACCCGGGAAAGAGCGAGTGGAAACGAGTTGTGGTAGTTGTCGATGGAAACGACCTTGAACCTACGGGTGAGAGCGAGGGAGAGGACGGTGTGTGAACCGATGTAACCGGCGCCGCCTGTGACCAAAATTCGCTGACAGGTGAAACGTGAGCGGAAGTCGGGGGGGAAAATGAGATGAAGAGAAAGATAAGATGGGCAGTTGGGAAGAGAGAGGTTAGAGAGAGAAGACAGACCTTGAGTTTCGTTGGGCTCGCTCTGTTCGTGGAAGTGGAAATACGGCGGAGAGCAGATGGTTCGATACCGTGTGGTGGGGCCGAGGCTGCAAGGGGCTTGGGGACGAGGTGGGTCTGGTTCTGGGTCTTGAGCTTTGTTATCCCATTCGTTACACGCTTGTGGAGACCGTTGGAAGTGACCGAGGCGAGGGTGGTGGTAGTGGAAGCAGGCATGATTTTTCGGGCTATTTTTTCGTCGGAAAGGGTGAGTTCTGGGGACGAAGGGCGACCATCACCAACAGCACCACCACCACCAGCACAGTCCATGTTCTGAAGTTTACTGATGGCGAGCTGACCCATACTCGGAATATTTAAGAGGGATAGGGGTAAATGGAGGGAGGGAGTAGGTATGCAACCGTCGTCGGATGTGAACGCGCGAACGAAACGAACGCACGTACGTACGGTCGAAGAAGAGCTGTAAACGGGACCAACCAACGCGTGAATGTGTGACCGCAGCCGGCGACACAAATAACGACGACATTTCTCCTCTCAGCCTCACGACCTCAGCCTCAGCCCTCAGCCCGCCGAACATGCTCCCTCGTCTGCCTCGTCTCCTTCAACGACGTTGCACCCTTTTGCTCTCCCGGTCACCTCCTGCGTCTCGATCATCTCCTCGCCTCCCTACTCCGATTCTTCCTATCACTAGCACCTTTTGTTTTCATTCCTCCTCCTCTTCACCCGTCGCCGTCGCTACACACACAGAACCAACGCTCCAGTTGACGTTTACCTGCACCGCAGACAACTGCGGCCATCGCTCCACACATACCTTCTCAAAACGTTCGTACCAATCAGGCATCGTTCTCCTCCAGTGTCCCGGCTGCAAATCCCGGTATGTTATTCATTTTATTACTCCTTTTCTAATCCGGTGTGATGACCTGTGCGTCTCCCAGACATTTAATCGCCGATCATATTGGTTGGTTCAAAGAGTCCACCCAAAACGGCATGTTCAAGACCGTCGAAGACTTGCTACGAGCCAAAGGAGAGCTTGTACAACGTGGAAAACTCTATCACGATGGCACCATCGAAATTCTCCCAGAGGAGAAAGACGAACAAGATGCAAACCCGTGACACGACGCTTGGCCCGCTTTCACGGTCAAGTCTCGGTGTCACCGTATACTCATGTCGTTAGGGGATAGCGTGGAATTGAATTATCCATTTCTCGGCCACTCGCGCGCGCGCTTGCCCGCTGCCCAGAGTCTGAATACGGGTTTGCGGTCCGTGACTTTCGCAGCCCGTCGTAGTCGTTTGCCAAGCTCAGGAAGAACAATCAACTCGTCACCCTACGTAAATCCGCGGGAGTACAGGGGTCCAGGACTGACTCTACTCCCATTGCACAAGTACCAATTCCTCCTGCCAGCACTCCTTCGCACGAGGTTCTTCCACCCTCCCCGCACAACAATTATCCCGACACGTAAACACCAGTACTGTCCCCCACTCCATCCCCGTCCTCTCCAGCGCCTTTTCCTTTGCAGTTGGCCCCTCTTTCCCATTCCCATTCTCCGCCCCCTCCTCCGCCAGCTCTTTCACACCAATAGAACCCTTCAGGCCCAATTTTACACCCGAAGAGGACTGGAGTACACTAATCAGGTGGGGCACGAGCTGAAACTCGAAGACCCGCTCCCCACCTGCGCTGCGCGTCGTCGTCGGCCGGCGACAAATAGCGCAGGGCTTGAGCGTTTCTGCGGACGGGTTGTACGCTCGGTTTTGTGATGCGCCACCTAACATCGTTGACGCGCCCGAGACGGGAACTTGAGTCCCCACTGGGATCGTATGCACGGACTTGTACGCCTCGTCCGTCGATTGGTAGAATAACGGAACAGCCCTGCGGTCGTATCTATGCGCAAAAATTCCAAATCAGAAATGTAGCAAGGAGAATGAAGGACAGAAAACATACCGGACACACTGTTCGCCCCTCACACCGACCCGCTTGGCAAACCGCTCAAATACTTCGTCCACACCCCGATTCTCCTCGTACGCCTCGTGGCCCCACTCGTTTGCATTGACAACACTGGCGTTTGCGCCACGGCCTTGGTCTACGAGCTTTTTGAGGTTCTTCGACGTGGTGGGTGCGGGGGGGATGTACTCCGTTTCTGTGTCGAGGTAGAGAGGTTGGTAAGAGGGTGCGTTGGACCACGGAGAAGAGAGCGCCGTGCGGGCGAGGGAAGAGGATAGGTCTTCGACCGAGTCTACCTCGTCCTCGTCTTCGTCCTCGCCCTCATCCTCTTCTGAGCCGCCGTCCGATGGAGGTGCGGACGGGTTGGACGGGGATGGCTCGTTAGTGGGGCCGGTTGTTGGGGAGCTGAACGGATTGGAGCTGAACGGATTGGAGCTGAGGTCACCAAAGCCGAAGCCACCACTCGGTGTATCAGTCTAACAGAATGACACTTTAGTATTTATATGACTATACTGTGATCTTTTAAGCGAAACACTAGCGCACCGCGAAAGGATTAAAAGCCGAAGCCGTAACGGGTGCTTTGGGAGCAGCTGCCTTTTCTCTTCCTTCTTTCTGAGCCTCCGCTCGCGCTTTCGCTTTCGCCTGTTGTTTTTCCAGTTTCCTCGCATATTTCTCGTTGTAGCGCAGGGCTCGCCAGGCTCGGATGCTACGGGCAAAGTCAGTGAACTTGCTTGACGTTCAACAGTAACTTGAGCTCGTTAATCGGATAGAGGAATCGTGAACTTGCCTGCCGTCCTTCTTCTGGCACCCTCGTCGTGAGCAGCCCCACACGTATAGCACCCGATCATAAGGGCTATCCTGTAGAGGACACCACAGTTGAACTAGCAGCTCCGCAGGCGAACCGCAAATGTTGCAATGCGAGGAATCGAATGGAGGCGGAGACTTTGAAAGGAACGACTGACGGACAGAGTGCAAAAAGTACAAGAATGGTTGATATGGGTGTGTGCATAAGGAACAAGGGGATTAAGAGATTAAGTACAGGATACTCGAATACAATCAAGACGTGTGCACGCACAGGAATGCCACCGATGCGCGACACCATGGGGTCCCCTAGATCTTCTATCGATGTGATTTCACCACTGGGTATCCCCAGCTCAACGGCTGTTTCTACGTCGGTCAGAGCACTCTCATTGTCTGAATCGGAGTCAGAGCAGTTGTTATGGGCAGGCATTTTAGAGTCTAAGGGAACAAGAGAACTCGTCAGCATTAGTGTACAAAACAGGAGAGGGTATGGGGAACGACGAGGTTCAGGAAGCATGAACCGGTAGATTTGAGAGATTTATCGTCACTCAGAAAGGCATGGCCAGGAAACCTGGAGGCGTCTCAAATAGCACTCTCGTCATCTAGAGTTCATCCTGTAACGGTGCAACTTGAGAAAACAAGCTTTACCTCTTCTGGGGGGTCGATGGCAGACTTTTGGAGGTCTAAAGGGATAGAAGAACACATCAATCCTGAGCCAAGAGATTATATAGAATATGGGAGGGGAGGGAGGAGATCAGGAAGCATGAATGGTAAATTTGAAAGGTTTGTCGTCAAATGGAGAGACACGCCAGGGAACCCGGCGACCTCTCGAATATCGGACTCGTCATCTGGTGTTCATCTTGTAACAGTAACGATGCAGCCAAGGAAAAGTGCCTTACTTTTTGGGGTTGATCGACAGGTCCAAAAACGGTCTATTTGGACCCACAAACATATAATAAGCATGAACACCTAACACCCAACATCGAGGCCAAACATCAGCACCTGCACGCGTCTGGAGTTGATTATATAAGCCCTGAAACCGATCGATGACGTATATGGGTACCTATATCAATTCAGGAGGTTCAGGAGGCTCGCTGTGCGGTTAATAAGGAGCAAAGTTGTGGCCAAACACCTCCTCAGCCTTGGATCCGACACCTACAGCGTCCCCTTTTCCTCAGGTGAGCGAGTTGTCCGAGCTATCGTCGCCGTCGTCGCCAGCGAGCCCACCCACTCATCACCGTTTGCAGCGACTGGTTCGCCTTGCATTTACTCTTCGCGCATCTTTCGTTCCTTGTCGTCGCCTTTCAGGTCTCCGTTGTAACACACCCCTCCTCTCTCTCGTGTACAGCGTACTCCCATCTCTTCTTCTCCAACATGCGTCTCTCCCCCAACTTTGCCTCCCTCCTCTCTGCGGTCTGGCTTGTCCATGCTGTCGGAGCTGCGGTACTTCCCCAAGTCGCACCGAAGGTGCCCGTTGTCTCCGGTGCTCGAGCCGGCCTCCCTCTCGACTTGCCGGCCACCCCTGTCGAAAAGCGCGAGCCTCACTACATCAAAGTGCCCGTCCATGCTCACCATCACGAGCACGGCGTCTCCGTCTTCGTCGGCCAACATCACGAGCACCACCACCCCCGCCCTAAGACTATTATCGTCTCACGCAATCTAAAGGACGAGAACACGCCCATCGACGTCAACGCCGGCGCCTCAATCGATGTACTTCCTGTCCGAGTCGACGCCAAGATTAACCTCCCTCCTATCGATGCCGATGTCCGCGCCAGGCTCGGCGAAACTTCGGGCCAAAGCCACAAACGGGTAAGTTATTCGCTTATCTGTCCTGCTCTAGCTGACATTGCCAGCGTACGCTCAACGTCCGCCACTACTCTGACGAGCCTGAGGTGTTTGTCGAGGATGCTGAGCCTGACGTCGTCGTTGAGGAGGACGATTACGACCACTACGACCACGACCACTACGACCACGATTACGAACACATCGAAATCGACCGCCGTGGACTGCTAGATGGACTGCTCAAGGCGGTCCTTGGAGTCATCGACATCATCTCCCCCGATCTTGGCAAGACCCTCGATGGCATCCTCAAGCCTGTCCTCGGTAGCCTCCTACTGGCCGCCGAGCCCAATGCTGCCAATCAGTTCGCGATGCAGGCCAGCACGACGGCCAAGTCGAACATGTACCTCGTCGAGGACAGCACCGCGCCGCCACTCTCCGATGGCTCGAGAGTCGTGCTTCTCCAGACACCGGTCTTCGACGAGGCGTCCCAGTCGATGCGCACCTTCTGCGCGACATTTAGTACTGCGGCCAACTCGCCTTCGCCGCTCCTCGCCGCCGAGTGCTCCAAAGCGAACGAAGCGTCACAGCGGTTCGGGTACCAGTCGAGCACCGGGATGCTTACCCCACTCCGCTGGATCGATCCCTCGTCAACCACGCCCTCGTCGCGGCGCGCAGAAGGGATGCCCTGTTACGACACAGTCGAGTCCCCTTCAGTGCCGAGCAATGTCACTGCGCAAACGATCTCTCTCCGATTTACGCCCAACACCAAGGCACAGGTGCCGCACATCAAGAGTGCCTCCATGCCAATCGCGCTTGAGGCGGGTGACGTGGCCCCCACTGCAACCACGACCGATGTGGCCGGCACTGAGACGCCCACATCTACTGTTGAGGCTCCTGCGGACGCGACTGCGACTCCAATTGATATCGTTCAGGACGTTGAGGGGTTCCCGAGTGAGGACCCAGATGCAACCGCAACCGCAACCACGACAGGCGATGCTTCGCTTCCTGAAGAGACTCCGGTCGAGGATCCCGCTGTAGCTGCTCCATTGGGTCTGATTTCATCGGCATTCAAGAAGAGCAATCCGGTCGGGCAGCCATTTGTACTTGGGTTTCGTCCTTCTGGTTCTCCTGTAGTGGTTGGGACTTCTCGGCAGTAGATAGATGCACAGAATGAAGTGATGTCTTCCCCGTGGTTGAGACTGGCGAGTAAAATGACCAAATAGTTGAAACTCGAGACCATTGGAAGACAGCGGCCACACAGCGCGTACATCCTGGTAGTGCCCTTAAACAGATACGGCGGTTTGGCTCTATCGTCCAATCGATTCCGGCGGATTTGCCAACGAACAGTATGGGTCATCAGCATGAGTAGAGCGGTGTATATTCTCGGACTGAAGCACTGGTATATACTTCTCTAAAGTACCGTGGCAGGTCTTCATGAGGACTGTGAGCTGCCCGCTGATGCGGCCTTCAGGTCTTCCTCAGAAATTTTAGGAATGATACCGCTGTTCTCTAATAGTTCCTCTAGTTGCCCATTTTTATGCACTGTATATTTACCACATCAGCCTCTCCCAAGTATTCGCGCATCTAGGATGAAAGACTCACTCTCCAGAATAATATCGCATCCACCCACAAACTCACCATCGACGTAGAGCTGTGGGATTGTAGGCCAATCTCTAGAAGCCCGAAAGTTTACAAAATCAGCGTGTGGGTGGTGTAAAGACGTACGAAAACTCTTTAATGGCCGTTCTGAGCTCCGGGTCTTCCAGCACATTATACGACTTCACCTTCTCAGGTGGCACCTCGTACATCTCGAGGATTTTGGCTACTGTTCGCGAAAAGCCGCATTGAGGTGCTTCTGGCACGCCTTTCATGAATAATACGAGTGGGTGGGCTTTGACTGCCTGTGAACAACGCGTAAGGTCACCAGTAAAGACATGGTAGGGAGCAGTAATGTCTAACTTGAGATATTTGAGCGCGTGCCTCGTCTGTGAGCCATCTTCTTACCGCCGTTGAAGGATGAACAGCTCTGGGAAGAGCGCGGAGGGTTGTCTGGCGTGTCTAATTGCTGGAATGAGAATATTTATTGTGACTTAAGGCGAGTTGGACGCACGGCTGCTCTAAACGCGACGAACATTAGTGTCCAAAGTGCGACAAAACAGTGATTGAACCCTGCCATGTCAACTGATTATTCCTCGGCATTCTTCGGCTCATCCAGAAGCATCACCGACTCATTGAAGGGCTTTTATAATAACGTCCGAGATGACTGATACATCCATGGCGACATTCAAGAGGGCGAGTCGGTCTCGATTTCACTTGTGGTCCTACTCTGATGTTCCCCCGCTCCATAGCTAAAGACAATAACGGTACCTCTGATGGAGAAATCCCTCCTAACACTGGAAAATATCCCGTTTGTCCTCAGCAAGCTCGATGAGCTCCACCGCGCCTTGCAAGAAATAGCCGCAAACCCAGTAATACCTCCCCCTAATGTGCCTACAAGTACACTATTTGGGCCTCCTCAACCACAGACGAGTGTCCCCCATCGGTCATCCCTCGATGTTCCCTTGATCCATTACGTCTTCGTCCCTCTTCAATCCCTCTTGCGGCGAAACGGGCTTCCCACAATCCCCGATCGCGTGCTGGAAAAGATCCTACGCTGTGTCACTATCTTGGTCGATAGTTGGTGGTGGGCCATGGACAAAGTCGCATGGGAGCACCTCTGCGTAATCTGTTCTCTAACGCTGGGCGAGTTGGAGGGACCGAGCGCTGAGAATGGACCATCCACTGCCGAGAATGGCAAAGGGAAGAAGAAAGTTAGGGACGACGAGAGCAAGGAAGCGGCTGTTCAATGCCTCCAGGCTCTGCTTCGCCCTCGGTCAGTGGAAGAGGAAGAGGGCCAGCTCTTCACGTCATCCGAACGACAGCAATTCCTCTCTGCAGACAAGATTCCCCTGATTGCCCAGGTCCTTACCTCCGTCCTCATGAACTGCGCTTCACCTCATCTTCCCTTGCAACTCGGTTCCCTTCGTCTCGTGCAGGTGTTGCTCTCTGACTACTTCGGAACCAAATATGCACCCACTGTCATGCCAGGTGTGATCAGCACCCTCACTCGCGTGCTCCCCATACGAGAAGGCAAGACCCATCAACGGGGAGAGGTCGTTAAAGCGGCCCTGGCCGCAATGCGGGAGATCATCGTGCTTGGGATCGACGATCAGCTGTGTGTAAGAGATATGGCGTTACGGCGGGAGGATACACTTGAGGATCTGGTAGATCTGGCCGAGCCAGCTTCGACTGAACTGCCGTCAGATAACAAGGCAAATTCAGGAGAACCAGTGAAAAGGACACCCTCCTGGCTCCGTGCCACGTCCTCTCAAGTCCATGTGGCTCTCAATGCGGTCATTCCAACCATCATTCGCCATCCGACTCCGTCAGCACTGGAAGGATTGGTGGATTTATGTCAATCTCTCCTCCTTCATACAAATAGATCACTGCCGCAGTCCCAGCCTCTACTCCTAACCGCCCTCTTGGTTCTCGACCGCCACGACCTCCCAACCATCTCCAAAGCAGCGCACGCCGCGCTCTTAGATACCCTTACTTCAACCCAGAGTCACAGTTCCCACTCGTCTCTTCAACTCATCCTCCAATTGGCCCGAGACAACCTCCTCTCCCTCACCTTTACCCTCACTAACCCTAGCTCCGATCGCCAGAAGCGCAGTTCTGAAGTGATCACCAGCATTTGTATGCTCTCACCTTCTGTGCCAGTAATCGGGAAGAACATTGCCAAGGTTTTGGGTGCAGGAGGTGGGATCGAGAAATGGGGATGGAAGTTCCTTAGTGGGCTCGAACTGCGAATTCCACCCGTTTCGGATCTTTCCCTCAGCTCGGACGTGGTCGGTTTGCTACAAGGAGGTGGCGAGTTGGATGTCGGGTTTATGTTCCCAAGTCTGAAGTTTAAAGAGGGCGGACAGGAGAGTGAACGACTGGTTGGAGATGTCCTTCGGGCACTTGGTGCTGGTGCTGGTGAAGATGGGCTGGGCGCGGTAGAGTGGTTCGTTGAAGTAGCACGAGGACAAACTCAAGGAGGAACACGAGGGCCGGCAGCGCTTTGGTGCGCCACCCGACTATTAGAGGGGATTGCAAGTGTCCGCCTGCCTATCTCTGGTCGGACGTTGCCTGATGGTGGAGAGAAGGTACTACGGCCGCAATCGAAAAAGTTGGAGAGACACTCCCGCTGGATTGCCAAGCTCGTTTCCTCATTCTGGGAAGTCGATGAACCGATGGCTGCACCACAATCGCCGAAAAATGTGAACCCTGATCCCGCACTTGAAGTCGATGAGGCGAACAATGGCCTGATGGTGGAGCATGTCAAGGGGATCAACCAAATCCAATCTCTTCTTGACATGGGAAAGAATGCTAAACCTCAGAATGCTCGTGCACTCGTGGATGAACAGGTCTCCATTTGTCTTTCACTAAGCTTGCAACTCCTCTCGATCTCGTCGCAAATCCTTGAGTCTCGATTCCCTCCACTCTTGATGTATAGCTTATACCCCATTCTCCACTCGTTTGTGTCACCTTCCCCTATCTTATCCTCAACGGCTCTTGCAACCCTTCACTACATTTCCTCGTCAACAGGATATGCCTCACCAGCCAACCTACTACTATCCAACTTCGATTATGCCCTTGGCTCTGTGAGCCGACACCTCACGAGGAGACAGTTCGATATGGCTGCTCCGAAAGTGTTGGTCGTCCTCGTGAGACTGGTTGGCAAAGGTGTCGTCGACCGTGCGGTGGACGTCGTCGAGGAGTGCTTTGAGAGACTCGAGGACTATCATGGTTATCGTTTGGTAGTGGAGGGCCTCATCGAGGTACTTTGGGAAGTTGTCAGAGTTGTTGAAGAAGATACCACAGGAGATCGAGGTGCTGAAAAGTCCAAAAATGGCCGGAATGACATGACAGACCCGTTGGATGACTTTGAACACTGGTTCAAGCATCGCCTTGATCAACCCGAAGAGACGGAAAAAGAAGATTTCGGCCCCGTTCCCCGTCAAGCCTGGGGCGATTTACCGAAACCGGATATTACGGGTGAGGAACGAGAAGAGAAGGAAGAGGATGCACTATCAGATCGTAGCAAGACCCTTACACCGACGCAAGCGCTCCTCCATCAAATTATCACCCGCTCAGTCCACTTCCTGACGCATGCCTCCGCCCCAATCCGAGCCCGCGTTCTGTCCCTCCTTACGCACTCCATTGGCACCCTCTCACAAGCAGAGTCGGCCCTCTTGCCGGCGATCCACACCGCCTGGCCGTTCATCATCAACCGTCTCAAGGACTCCGAAGCCTACGTCGTCGTGGAAGCCGCAGAGCTTGTGCAAAAACTCGCAGAGCACATCGGGGGGTTCGTAATTACTCGTGTCTGGGAGCAAGTTTGGCCGGTCTTTGAAGGAATGCTCGATAAGCTCGCGCTGGCGGACTCGCACAGTGCACTTGCGAGACGCGGTGGACGAGGTGTGGGGACCGAAACGGCGTATGCGACTAGTCACCGGCTTTACGCGGCTATGCTCAGGACGCTCGCGCAAGCTGTCGAAAGTGTTACAGTCAAGGATGCGGTGATCTGGAATGTGATGCTGAAGTGTCGGAGGTTCTTGTGTGTAGATGCACACGAGGAGTTGCAGGCGTTGGCCAGGAAGATGTACGTTTCGATGCAGCAAAAGAATGCCGACGCTGTCTGGCTAGTCCTTGGCGGTGCTGGAGAACAGGGCCCACCGTATCTTATCATGGGTGGCATTTCCAAGAATGCAGAGATGATCTTTGAAGAAGCTTAATGACGATCCATTTGATTTGCATCCGCCATTCATGAATAAAAATACATTTGGCATTCTTGCTTGCCTCTCAGCCAGACTAAAATCCAGATAAATGCGCGACTAGAATAAGTATTTGACATTTTGATAATGGTCCAGTAATGGATTCTCCCCGTTCATGAGTCGCGTGGCACCGAGATTGGCATACTTCTCCATAAATGCTCTATGGGTGAACACTGCACTCTGCTTTTGACCAATTGGTAACCCACTATTAGAAGCGAGTCCGTCCAACGGTGTGCGCCGACCTAATTGGTGGAGATTCGACGAGAAAAAGTCAGCGCCGAGACTGAGAGACGACCCCGTGGTACCCATGGGTGAGAACCGGGTGGTGTAGTTTGGACCGATGTCGCTTGAGGGTCTTTGGAGCATGACTTCATAGATATCTCGCAACAGGTCGAAGGCAGTCGGGAAGAATATGTCAAAGTACCCTGGCTGAACGCACAGCGTAGTGACTGGAACCATCGTCCCTTTGACTCGGGTCTGAACAACGGGTGCGTTGTGCCCTTCCACGGCGTCTGGAAGGGAGGAAAAGTCGGAAAGGAGCAACCGATGGAGTGGAAAGTATCGAGGGAGGAGTTCAAGGAGTGTGAGGAGCTTCGTTGGGATGTACTCTGGTTTGGAAAGATTCGGTGCGAAGGGGAGGAAACGGCGCCATTTGCGGTAACGAGGATTCATGTGAATGCGGTTGAGAGGTGCGGGACGGTGACCAGTGACATTGCGATACGAAAGGAATCGGAGAATGAGAGGGTCATGGACTGGTTCGTAAATCTCGTCGATGTATCCTGTCGGTGATATTGAAATCATGCCCTGATATGGTCGGAGGTCGTCCAATGAGTATCTTAGGACGTCATGAGGGAAGTTATCCTAGATAAAAATAAGGGAGAATACTGGCGCCGTGAGCATAGTGCGTACCACGACTTCCATCGCGAGGAAGAAACACGGCTCCAGCACTTTCTGCTTCCACTGGAACACATCCTGGTTGTACACATCGACCATCGGGTGTGATAGTAAAGCATTTCGTTGTATCTCTGCAAGATGTGGACTGATTTCGATGATGTGGTAGCGGGTGCGTTCATAGACCGCCGGATAGGCTTCCTTCAAGAAGTCCAGAATGTTCAACGCAAGCGTACCGTTGCCGGCACCTATCTCGTAGATGACAAGGTCCTCGTACGGGAAGTATTTGAGTAAATACTCTGATACGAGACACTGCGCGATGGCTTGACCGTAGTACGGCTGGCGAACAGGTGTTAGGAGAGATAAAGAGTTGATCAAAATATAGTAAATACTTTGAACAGCTCGGTCGGGGTATGCCATATTTGTCTACCAGGGCCCTTATTTCGTGGGTCATCCGGGTCTCCTTGCTCGTACTGCTGGTACACGCGCGCGACTTCTGACTGAAAGGCAGCATTCTCTGGTAAACAATTGAAGTTGAACGGCTCCTTTGCCGAGAAAATAATCGCGCGCTTCGAAAAGTAGCCATAGTGAGGATTGTAAAGCGAGTCCTGAATGAAGTCGCGGACGAGCATCTTCACACCCGTTGGGGGTTTTCTCCTCTTTGCAAGTTCTTGTGCGGTAACGCGCGGGTAATTGTGCTCATCGTCGTCGCGGTGCTCATATCCCTCCCAGTAGAACTCGGGAGTGTTGTAATTGTGGACTTCCTCATTCTTGTGTCTTTTTGGAGGGGTCGTATAAGGACGTTTGGCGAATGGAAGAACGTATCTAGAAGGCGTTCCAAGGAGAGGTCTGGACGGGAAGCGGAGCAAAGTCATTGCTTTATTTACCTTTCTCACCTCTCACACCTTCGTCGCGTCTCCCGTTCGCGATGTCCGACCTTGGCTCGCAGCTGTACACCGCACCCAAGCCACCACGAAAGTCTCCGTCAATACACACAATCAAGCTCCGCGGGTCGAATCTTTCTCTCCGCCAACCTCAGTCACTTGCCAACGACTTTCATGGTGATCAGAACGACAACCAACAAGCCTCATCTCGCTTCTCTCTTGCTCATGAGCTTGCTGCAGCGTTGATGCCAGATTCAAACTCGGCTTCACGTTCCCTCGCTGACGAGTTTGGCATCGACTTTGATGAAGAAGCAGAGGGTATCGAGGAAGAAGACCAGCAGGACGGCGAAATCGAACTATCAGTACCATCAATAAACCCTAGTGCTGATCTCCTCTCACCTCGCCGCGAAGAAGAGCCGCAATCAAGGACAAAGGACAGCCCACGAGCCACCACATTTGTCAATGGAGTCCAAGGTAACCCGGCACCTCGTCAACCACCCCCTGCTGTCGTTTTTGAACAAGACCCTCTGGTGGTTCTCGCCCAAACAGTCAAATCGACCGATCTTTTCCTCGGTCATCTACGTCGGATGGACGGAGACGGGGTCCCAGTGTCCGCCGGGCTCCATGAACCCTCACTGGAGCGTCTTGCGACCGATGTCATTCGGCACATTGACGAGACAACGCGTGCTCGGGAGGAGCAAGTGCGTGAGTTGTACGAATGTGACCGGGAGTTCAGGAAGATTGCCGGAGAACTGCGTGGAAATGACATATTAGGAGACTTAGAAGATCTTGACCCCATTGAAGGTCTCGTCGACGAGAGTATGGTGTCTCCGGACGGAATTGAGGAAGAAATTTCTCCTCAGCATGCACGACCCCTCTCGGCAGGATGGGAAGACACAGAGGATCCACACTCTCTTGATAGATACGAAGACCCAAGAGACACCTTTGAGGAGGAAGACCACTTCGAAGATCGATCCCCTGCCGCTGACCAGTTCCTTCCGCCACCGCCACCTAAAAGTGGACCGACGACACCATCCAGTACAATACCACATCTCTCACATATGCGAACAATCACACGCTCCCTTGTTAATACCCTTGGCACCATTTCGGAACAATCACAAGTTAACGGTGTCGCAATGATGGAAGCAGGCCGCAAACTCCGGGCTCTAAAGCACCGAATTGAGGAATGGAGAGAGGAGTCGGAAAGCGCGGAGAAGAGCAGGATACGCGTCGAAAAGTGGGAAGCCGGCATTTGGGACGACTCCGCAGAGCCTGTTCTTTCCGCAACCACTTCCTCACGAGAGGATTCACCTACCCCCGATACCCCTGGAGCCTCGCCTCCACCTGCTGCGGGCACCGGGAAACGAGTGAACGCCAGGAAGATTGTTGAAGAGCAGCTGAAAGCGTTCGAGCTAGTGTTGGAGGAAGCGGGCAACAAAACTAAAGCCATTATGGCGCAGACGTGACCGATACCTAATCCTTTCTCCCTCCATTCCTTTGCTTGTCTTTTTACGTCGCGTCTATCACTGGTCATAGTAGAGATCGTCGATTTGGATCATATGTAGACTATAGTAGCCATTGGATATACGTGGATGTAGTCAACCAACGTCTCCGTGCTTCTGAGCAAGCCTGTAACTGATGCAGTTAACAATTTGATGGCAGTCCTGACTCCCAACCCTGTTCTAGAATCACCGCCATTATTTCCACAAGCTACATGTAGGTCGAACCCAGTCCTTGGTCGACAATATTGAGCACGTCCAGCCTTCCATGCTACTGGTGACTTGTTCCTCGACTTTCCTCAAGTTATTCTCGTTATGACAGGTAGGGGCCAATAATGAATTAATAGCGAACCGGACAATGCCTATATCGGAATTTACGCAGGCTGGAAGACCTTGAGGTAGTTGATATCCCAGTGAGCCTCTGGAGGGGCACAGAACGTCAGAACAGGCGATAGGGGCTAATGCAGGTCAAAAGCTACCGTTAAAATTAGCCGGGTTCGCAACTTGTTCCGCGCAGGTGCCGGGGCATCCAGCAGGGCCGTATGTCGGGTTACCAAGGTCACCACAGAGAGTAGTGTTGATGACAAATACGTGATCCTTGAAGAACTGGCCAGTTGGGCAGGTGGTTGCGGCGAAGAAGGCTTTTGGTGCTGGCCAGCCCGACGGATCAGGGGTCGAGTTGGTGATATCTTCGGGGATAAAACCGCGAGGGAAGAACCCTTCACACATCGAAGAGGTAGCTATGTCAGCACCTGTGCACCAACACGGCCAAAAAAAAGGCGATGGACGGACATACAAAATTTGATACCTGCTTCGTCCCAGAGAGTCGCGTACACACCGCCCTGTTGACCATTCAGCCCTATCCCAAAGCTACGGCCGTCTGTATCTTGGATCGAACAGCCCGAGTTGAAGTTGACCAGGGCGTTGCAGTCGGTGGTCTTGACCGTACCAACGAAAGTATTCGCGGAAACCGGAAGAGCGAAGTCGGTGTTAACACGAGAAGTATCGAGGGTACAGCCCGGGTTGGTATGGAGTGTCATCGAGTTAAAGACCTCGTTATGGACCCCCTCCACAATATCGATTTCACCTCCCGCTGGCCAGTCGGTAGAAGTCAACCATGCTAGCAAAGAGGATATTTGAACATGTTACACACATTGAGAACGATTCTTGTCTCACCAGCAGGCCACATGGAGCAGCCTCCTGGCATGTGGATGACATCGAAGATAAATAGACCTCCGTTATATCGATTCTTGGACTGAATTCGAACACTATTCCTATTTTCCCCCGGGTGAAGGACGGTGGTATCGTCGACTCTGATATTGACCACTCCATCGGCGCTGATGCTCGTCAAGCCAGTCGAGAAAGCTGTGGTCCCGTCGACATAGTTGACTAGACCATGTGTAGGATCCGGTTGATTAAAGAAGTCGAAGTTACTACAGGGCGAATGTCAGCCAAAAGCGAGGATTTATAGTAAAGGGGTAACCAACTCGAAAAATTGGGCGCCTTGGAAGTCGTCAACAAGCTCGAAGGTTTCTTGGCGCTTCTGGTGGGGATAGTTGCGGGCATGTTGGTAGTGCGTAGATCGCTTTGATGCGAATCCTTGATTCCCGGCATTGACAAAAGAAACCAGTGGTACAAGACCAAGGACAAGGGAGAGTATGTTGATGAGGGGCATGGTGATTGCGAAATGAATATTGGGAAAATAGAAAAGACAAGGCGAAAACGAGAATGAAATGAAATGAGACAAGAAGAGTAAAGATAGAAATCGACCGGCGATACTATCCAATGGGAAAGGCGTTGTGGAGGGATGGGGAAGGGGGAAAGGAGGTCTTATGGTATAAATAGGAGCGGCGATGTGTCCTAGTAAGTGTGTCCATCACGACCACGGTCAAAATAATCACGCAGCCGCAATACTAATGCTCCACTCCCACGTAAGGTTTGAACAACTAGGCGCGGGCGGTGTTGCCAAAAATGTATGGGGTCTTTGCGATACGCACACCACAATGCTTCGGCTACCAAGACTAGCACCAACTCTTTTCGACGGAGCCATATGTCGTCTCATGTCCTCAGGCAGACGTCAGACATAATTGCGGGCGATAAATGGGGATGACCAGTTGACAGGTGCAAACGGGTTCACATAGAGCCGGGCAGGAGAAATGCTGAATGTATTTGCCATAATCAATATCAGATTATGCTAGCTTTAGGGGGCAGAGCCTGAAGGCCGTTGGGTTGGGTTTTGGCAAAACAATATTGGGTGGAGTAAGAAAAGCGGTCGTTGACCTTTCGGTGATCGGGGCAGATAAATAAATCCTCGTGGTCAATGGACTAATCCATTTCGACTACCTGTAGCCAAGTAGTGGTTATAGCAAATGATTTGTACATGTAATCACACGCTGCACATGGACGGTGAGGCAATCCAGCCCCCCAATTCCGACCAGCATCCGACTTCCGATGGGTGCTTGGTCCAGATATAGATACGCCCACGCAAAGCCGAGTCCGCCTGGCATGGCTTGGCCGGTTTCGACGCGTCAACGCTCGACCCAGCCCCAAGTGCCAATCTTGCTTGCAGACCCATAAGCCCTAGATTGGATCTCTAAATTATCCGGGAAAAAAAGATACTTTCACCTATGACGTGGTATTATACGCCAGGGCTCCCTTATAGGGCGTCGTCTGTAATACATCCACAACATCTCGTTTCGTCAACATCCCCACCAAGCGGCCTTTACTGGTGAACAGAACATATCGCAAGTTCTAGGAATATGTGAGAATTATCCCCGTCACCAAAATGGTAGACGCGTACCATCTTCTGGAATGCGCTCGTTACGGTCTCGAGGGGCATCTCCTTTCGCATCTGCATCGGTGCTTCGTCTACTATTGAACTCAGATCGGCACCAGGGAAGCCCTCCGGGTGCTGGATGAAGGTACATTGGCCAGCGGGCTCATTATTCGTCTCGTCAAGCAATGGCGCTAAGTACAATAAGAGTGAGAAAGCGAGTATTTAGAGGGAGAGTTTCACGAACCTATCGCTTCTCGTAGCTGCGCTCGCGTAATGTATCCTTTCAAGAGCCCACCATCCACCAGGGGAAAGCCATGATAAGGATGTGCTTCGACAAGAGCCTCTATGTTGTTACATTAGCCCAAAGTTAATGAGAGAGATCGGAGACGAACCAAGCTCTTGGAGAGTTGAGTGTACTCTGATCGAGAAGATCCTAGAGGCAGGTATCATTGCATTTTCCGCCGTTTCCCCAGAGTCCCTGAAGTCGTCGCTGGGGAGCGATGGATATTGCCGCAGCTGGATCCAGGCAGCGAAAATACCTTCTGTTCTGATTGCGTCTCCAACCCATTTACCTGCAAGGGGTTGCTTAAAGAGGATAAAGACAGCGTTGAGGTAACTCACTGAACATCACGGATACCATGATAGGGAGTACATGCGACAGCGCACCTGTCATCTCGAACAGGATGACAACGAGGGACACTTGGAGTTGTGGGGTCAGTCAGAGTCAAAGGGTCAACCTCTTGGACTCACCAGTCATCCTTGTAACTCCTCCAAGCATAGCAGCAGCCCCAACCACAGAATAAAACCCAGGACTGATGCATTTCAAGGTCGAGTCAGGTGGGCAAGCAGAGAAGAACCATAGAGTAGGCCATGCACGGTGGATCGCTTGTCTGTGTGACTTTGTGAGGGACATACCACTTGTTAATACCAGATCTACTACTGACACCAATAATCCAACCGCGCGACCTAAGGACGCCCCAATCGCAATACTAGGAAGGAAAATACCAGCAGGTACCTGAATTTGAAAATGGTAAGTGCAGTCCAAATACCACCATTTGGTGCCGTACCTGTATACCAAACGTCCATGCTGTCAAGACCATCTTTAGCGCCGCGGTCATGAGGAGGAGAAATATGTTGGCGAAGGTTCTATTTTGGCTGAACCCAGATTCAGTACAGTTTCTGAATGGATCTATGAAGCAAGCCCACTCGCAAAGTCCATGGAAGTCCTTTGATGGATCGCACTCTTGAAAGAGGTTGACGACGAGCTCAGAAGATTGGACTCTCATAAATGCTATCTGATACAATATCAGAATCAGAATCAGACTA
>Ga0307515_10003573_pt1 | contig 32657 bp, 32 predicted proteins | sample 17_EM_MG_FD_194513 | JGI IMG/M metagenome (GOLD analysis project Ga0307515, IMG submission 194513) | Populus trichocarpa ectomycorrhiza microbial communities from riparian zone in the Pacific Northwest, United States - 17_EM | ecosystem: Host-associated > Plants > Roots > Unclassified | place... | reverse complement strand
TCTCTAGCGATAATCTTACCTATACATCTACACCTACAATCACTCGAGTCCACGTGTGCAACCATGATCCACTCAATTACCGTACGTAAGCCTACGTAGTCGAGCGCAGGCGTACGTGCCTTTACACGTTTCTGCATTCTCATGATCATGAGTTAACAATGAAATGGAGCCCAAACTCCTTCCACGCCTTACTATCAATTGACTACTTCAGCCGGCTCTCCAGAAGGCCAACAATATTATTCACTCTCACCATATTCCTGTGATTGTGAGTCAACCAATCAATACAATCTTAGCTCCCATAGTAACTGCTTCTTTATAAACTGCCTCTGGAACTACCACCACCAAGTTCGACACTCAGTTTACCCTATCACAGCCTCCCAATCCATCGCCATATTTGCTCAATCACATCCACCATGTGCATTTGTAATGTCACTGACTCACTGCCTGCAAGAGTATGTCCAAGTTGACTAAATTATACCCACCAAGTGACTATGGAAACTTCAATCACAACATCTAAGTGTATCTCTGACTGTACTCCATTACTACCTTCCAGTGTGAATATTGTTTAAGTCCAAGTGGATCAACGAACTCGAATAATGGTGGTATCCAAGTGCATCCCCAATGTCAAATAATTATGGCTTCCAGGTGTATTACAGTTTGCACTTGATTCCTGCTTCCATGTTAGTAAATCCCCACCTCTAAGGGAGTATCTCAGTATATACAATACACATGCCATAGCCTATCCTTGAGATAACTGAATGCTTCCACCACATATGTTGATTACTTACATTCTTCAATGGAATCGCAATGTTCACTTAACAGTTATGTTCTGGTACCTCTATGATTGCACTGAAGCACCACAAGAAGAAGGTCCAGATTCATTGTGCATTGATGGATAGAAATGTAGACACATAGACCCAGATATGTCAATACAAATAAAGTACATAAGTTTGAAGTCATCTAATGATGAATAGTAACTATGACTTCAGAGTCCAATAGCAGTATTTCGAAAATAGACGATGTGATTCCTCAGCTGCTTCCAAGCTCCTTGATTTGTACTCAAGCTTGTTGTATGGTGGCGTGTGCTCGAGTAGTCGAGTGTGCGCGGGCGTATGCAAAGGTGTGTCTCTTGAATAGTGTAACGAGACATGTCGCATCGACATAAGGTCGATCGATGACTAATGGTGCTAACTACAAAGGAGGCAAGTTACATAATAGTCCTTGGCATAGTGATATCCATACAGCCAACCAGCTCAACACTCCTCCAGGACGGCTATCATGTCCATTTCAAACCAAACAGTAAACAAACGAGAGGAGGAGCCAATCAAAAATTGTGGATCTCCTGGAAACATACATGCCCAATCAATTTACTTTCTGACGGCATTCCCGATGCCATTTCCGGTTCAGATACCATTTCCGTGACCATTCCCGAGACCATTTCCGATTGTACAGAGGCTATTTCCGAGCCCATTCCCAATTCCAATCCCGAGACAATTTCCGATCATTCCCATTGCAGCACACTGCTTCAAGAAGGCGGGCTTCGGCAGTGGCCTAGTGAAGCAGTCGGCGCGCATCTGAGCAGTCGGTACGTAGCTCAAGTCGATATCTCCGTCTCTGGTAATATCTGCAGCAAGATAGTACTTGGTCGCAATGTGTGCAACTGCAGTTCCGTGGTAGATTGTTTTCTTGATATTGGCGATTAGTGACTGTGAATTGGAGAACAGGTGAGTGATAGTCGGAATGCCGAGCTCGTTCAAGAGATGCGAGATCTGTGAGAGTCTCATACAGCCTACTCCAATGGCATAGTATTCGGCATCGGTCGTGGACTGGGCAGTCGACTTCTGTTTTCTCAATCGCCAGTCGACCGCTCCTCCGAAGGCGATGACCGGTCCACTTGTCGATTTATAGTCATCCGGGCATCCAGCATAGTCCGAATCGACATGACATCTAAGTGCACCTTCTACTTCTCCTCCGAGTGCTCCTCCGAGTGCTCCTCCGAGTGCTCCTCCGAGTGCTCCTCGGAAACGGTGTCGCTACTCCTTCGTGCCGTTGAGGTACCAAAACGCGAGCTTGAGAGCTACCATATGCTCATAGCTCAGGTCGTGATTGTACCGGCTAAGAACTCCGATGGCATATGCAATCTCGGGCCGATTGGCGGTCATCGCATACATACGGCTTTCAATCATCGATTGGTATATGGTTGGATCGCAGGATTCCTCGTCGGGCTTCCTCTTGTAAAGCTTCATCGCCATTGCCATGGCAACTGGTCTGGACTTTTCCATTCGGAACTTCGCCAAGATCGTCCGGATGTAGCTCTGCTGATGGATGTCGATCGTGTGGTGCTCCCGATTGCGTTCTATATTCATGCCGAGATAGAAGAAGACACATCGGAGATCATGCATCCGGAACCTCTTCGTCATCTGATCCTTGATCTACCTAATCAAGCCCTCGTTAGCAATGATGAGGAGATCATCGAAGTACCGAATGACTGCAGCTACGACTATGCCGTGATCCTCCATGTCATGGAGCACAAACAGTCCTCCTCGATGCGTGATGCCACGAATCCAATCGAGATCACAAAGTCCTCAAAAGTGCCATACCAAATGTGCGAAGACTGTTCCAGGCCATAAAGAGACTTTCTCAAGCGGAGTACCATCTTCCGCGAAGTGTTTGACTTTGGATCGCAATATCGGCTCCCAGGGACCAAATGAAAGTATCCCTGCGGTGGGTGCATATAGATCCCTTCCTCAAAGTCAACTCCCAAGAAAGCGGTGCATACGTCCATTTGATGGATCTCGAGATCGTACTTGGCGGCGATCGCGAGTGCCAGCCTAACGTGGCCCAAACAAGCAGTCGGTGCATATGTAGCCTAGTAGTCGATGCCTTCGATTTGGAGATTTCCTCCACAGAGTAGCCTGGCCTTGAACCGCTGCACATTGCCTGCTCCATCAAGCTTGATCTTGTATACCCAGTGACTTGGCAAAGCCTTTCTCCCTTCCAGAAGCTCCAGGAAATCTCCAAAGACTTGATGCTGACCAATTGCATCTGACTCTTCTTTCATCGCCGTATCCCATTTCTCAGCGAGCGGAGACTCGGTTCTTGCTTTGTAAGACTTTGGATCAAGCGCATCCTCGTGATCGTCGGAGATCGCAGCTGCAGCATAGATGGGAACCATATCCTCGAATTCCTCATCTTCGAGAGGCAATTGTGCAGACTCTGCCAACGTATCATTCCCAGAGCAGTTCCGGCGACTGCGTTCGGCCGGCGGCTTCCATGCATCTCCAAGTGACGTCTCAAGGCCGGCCAATTCTCGTGACTTCTTCTTCCGCTTTGGAGGTGATTCGTCGTCCAAACAATCCTCCGTTTCAAGTTCGGTTGGTTGCTTCTCTAAGGGTGTGGGTTTCAGTTTGGGTTCCTCGATGACATGTCTGTAGAAGTGCGCGTTCAAGATCACTTCGTCGGCAGCGTTCGGTGCTGTGTACCGCTTTCCATCTCTGAATACCACATCTCTGGAGCGGTAAAGCCTCTTGGCCAATGGATCGTCTACGAAGTACTGTTTAGTCGATATGCCATACCCAACGAAGATGCCGGGAGTGGCTCTGTAATCCAGCTTCTTTCATTTCTCTTTGTGAACGTGCATGAAAGCCAAGCATCCGAACACACGGAGATGCTTCAACAATGGCTTCATTCCCGATACATGCCAGGCCTTGTACGGAGTCCTGCGAACCACAGAGCGTGTCAGAGTGCGGTTCTGGAGAGAGTCCGCCACCGAGACTGCAAACGCCTGGTTCTTCTTCGAAAGTCCGGCATCGTCCAGCGTGCATCGTATGCGCTCCATGATCGTGCGGTTCGCCCGTTCGACGATACCATTCAACTGAGGAGTGTAGGGGGTAGTCATTTACTTTAGTATGCCCTCTGATTTTAGGTATTCTGCGAATTTGTTGGAGGTGTACTCACCGCCTCCATCTGTACGAAATCGCTTCACTTGCTTGCCCGACTCCTTTTCTCTAAGAGCCTTCCATACTTTGTATTTCTCTAGCGCTTCCGACTTGTACTTCAATATGTACTCATTAGAATGCCTCCTGGCATCGTCGATGAAGAGCAGCATATATCGACCTCCTCTGATGGCTGTTTCCAGTGGACCGCATATGTCCGAGTGCACCTGCTGCAGAGGCTCAGTGTCACGGGAGGTCATGGGAGTAAATGGCTTTCGAGCTAATTTGCACTTGATGCAGCTCTTGCAATCGCACTTCCCGGTCAGCTTCAGAGCATTTGTGATCGTCGGCAAGATCTCCAAGTCCTTCGGACCGACGTGCGCCAGGCGGCGGTGCGATTACATCCGCTCCTCTGCATTGTGCCGAGATGCATGCCCAATCATCATAAGTGCCAACAGGCAGCTTTTGTTGTTGTCGATATCGGTGTGTTCAGTCGATTCCGGAGCTCGATCCAGCACGCGAACCAGCACGAAGCGCCCATCGACCAGAGGTGCAGTGGCAATCAACTTGCCATGGCGATTGTAGAGGTTGAGACGGTAGTGATTTATCAGTTCGACTTTGACATCCTTGTCCATGATCTGAGACTGTGAGATGAGATTGAACCACCCCGGCAAATGCACCACTTCTTGGAATATGATCGTTTCCGTATTTCCATGCGGTAGATGACAAATCAACATAACACTTCCATATCCAGATGCAAACAATGTGACCCCATTGTATCCCTTCACCTTCCTCGTATTCGGAGATTATTCAGTGTAGGTGATGAACATTGATCGATGGCCGGAGATGTGAGTAGTGCATCCGCAATCGATGAAGCAATCACTGGATGAAGCACTTGAGCTGGCCACCATCCAATAGTTCTCGATCGAAGTGGTGAGAGTCGAAGTAGTCTCAGTCGATGCTTTTGCTGCAGTATCGCCAGCCTTGGGAGGATCGCCGTGCTGCTGGCTCAAGCAGTTCTCGGTGGTATGCCCTCGCCGCTGGCGATGAAAGGACTTCCGGAAATCCTTCTCTTTGTCTCCCTTATTATCTCTCTCATCATCTCTCTTGTCATCTCTCTTATCCCTGTTTGGACTTTTGCCGCCTTTACCAGTTTTACCGCCTTTGCCCCCCTTCTTTGCAAAGAGCGGAGCTTCTGTAGCGAGCCCATTCTCTCTCTTGATTGCAGCTACCGTTTCGACGAGCTTGGTGACGATCTCATCGGGGGTGGCAGTCATCATGGTGTTTTTGTCCATCATGAGCTCCAGGAAGACTTTCCACTCGTCGTTCCTTGGGATTCCGCATAGGAGGTAGACGATGTGCTCTTGCTCACTCATCTTGGCGATTGTCTTTGCAGTGTCCGCATCACTGTCAGTGGTCGATGGTTCAGCACAGAGATTGTAATCCTTGACTTTCTGATCGATCCGCGATGCGTAATTGTCCACATCTCCGCAGTCTTGTAGCTTGATGCTCCAAAGGTCTGCCCTAATCTCGAAGCTTTTGATCTTTCGCTTTGACTTGTAGGCTGATGCTAGCTTCTCCCAAAGCGTCTTCGCATCGTCGATGACCGTATGTTCCACCTGTATCCTCGGTTCCATGCTGAGCAGGATAGTCAATCTGGCAACACCATGGCGATTCATCCAGTCTTTGAGAGCGGCCTTCTCTGTAGCGGTCACGTTTTCTGCTGGCTCTTCTGGCTTGTCGTCGTATCCTTTGATGATACCATACACTTGCTTCTCGTCGAGATGTTGTGCCATCTCGGTTGCGCATTGTGCATAGTTTGTGCCATTGAACGTGGTGATTGTGATCGTCGTCGAACTCATCTTGCAGGATCCTAATCTTGTATCGCAATCATCAGTTATCGTAGTCACTCGCACTGTATGGGTGACATCCAGCGGCCGCCGTCAAAAGTACGGCAGGGTGCGGGATAATTGCTCCATTTGTGGAGATGCATCTCCGTGACGATGTTGACCTCCACTCGGCAAACAAAAATGGAGGTATTGATCTTCGATTCTCTTTTTAAACGCAAGCGCTCATAACCTGTTGTACAGTGGCGTGTGCTGCAGTAGTCGAGTGTGCGAGGGCGTATGCAAAGGTGTGTCTCTCGTATCGTGTAACGAGACATGTCACATCGACATAAGGTTGATCGATGACTCATGGTGCTAACTACAAAAGAGGCAAGTTACATCATAGTCCTTGGCATAGTGATATCCGTACTCCCAATCAGCTCAAGAAAGCTGACTTCCTGCACATTCCAGTGGTCCCAAACATGTTGCTAATATTGCAAAGTATTCCTCTAACATTGCTGATATATTGCCTGTACTTCCAGGTGACCCTGAAGGCCACTTCTTTTTGCAGTCAACAGTCAAAATGATAATTGGAGATTCTGTTGTGACAACGTCCAGACACTCCCAGAATGATCGGTTGCTGAAAATCGCTCTGCCTGATGGTGAGGCTGATTAGCATTGTAGAATGTCCTTTGCTTTTCTCATTAATTAATTTCTTCTTTATAAATGTAACTGACAATTGGGGAAATGTTCTCCACCCTGTTGTATTGTGTGTCCATATGACATTCAAGTTTATGCACATCAGATTATGGTTTGTAATTGATATTGTTTTAATCTAACCATATGCAGTGCACAGAATGTGCATAGCAGCTTGGTAGAAGAAGTATGACTGGTAGTAGTACAATAGAGGCGGAATGAGACTACCATAATATTAGCAACAGGTCCGGACCGTCGCTTTGCGTCTGCATCTGGGTCTGGGTAGGAAATGAACCATTGCCAAATTGGCGGTCCAGGTCGTGAATAACCCCAAACTGTCAATTCAGGCATGGTTCAATGCAGATAGTCCAACGACTCTGAATTGGGACGGTTTTCGGCGGGTTGTCCAGCGGGTCTATCTGTAATTTCATAACCTGCTCTTGGTTTTGATGTTTGATAATAGTATTTGATCAAAATCGCTTATTCAACATCCAGTAATCACTTTGTAAATGCGTTGCAGGTTGCAATATTGATTATTTTGGAATCAATGTTTTTCCTTTTGTGTTTTGTATTTTGGACTACTAAGGTGGTCAATAGTTCTGGTATGATCTCAAATATCCACGTGATGCCTTGATCCAATATACAAGATCAAACAATGTTTACGCTCCGTTGACCCTCATTTTCTAGATGGGGTAACAAAGATATCCTGCACTGTTTCGGCTGAATAGGCCATCATTACATGGTAGATAAATCATTGCCACAATGCGACACATATATTACCAATGATGCAAGACCAAAAATCATTGAGGCTCCGTCGACACTCATTTTCAGAATGTGGTAGGGCGTGTGCCACGGTTGTCCTGCCCCTAGAGGCAGCTAATTCCTCATGTATAGATGTCTGCATCCAATCACCACGTAGATAACCCAGGATGCAAAGCCAGAATCATTGACACTCCATTGATGCTCATTTTCAGAATGGGGCAATGAACATGTCACTTTCTCTTTTACCTATAAAGGCTGCCATTACATTCATTATGTCTAACCACTACCACATCACTTTGGAATTTCTTGACATAAAAGACTAAAAATTATTGATGCTCCATTGATACTAATTCTCATGCTGGGGTACTGAAGATATCATGCATTATTTTGCCTGAAAAGGCCACCAATATATCCCATATGAATTATTACCACTAATCAACACTTAGATAACCCAAGATGCAAAGCCAAAAATCATTGACACTCGGTTGATGCTCATTTGCAGAATGGGGCAGTGACCATGTCACTTGCTGTGTTGCCTATAAAGGCAGCCAATCCATCAGTTATACTTAACAATAACCGAATCGCTTCACAATTACCTTGCCTACAAGATGAAAAATCTTCGATGCTCTGTTTATGCACCATTCAATGAATTGTCCTGTCAATATCTGCTGCCATCGATAATTTTATAAAGAATTATTAGGACTTATTGGTTGCCTTTCTGCAAGATTGAAACTCAGCGCAGTGGTAACGCCGAGCCCAGTAATATTCTTCGACAGGTTGCTCCCATTCTACCAAAATTGATATATCTTGCTGAACGATTCATTCCGCCTGCTATAATTCTGCTTACGAACAACTATTCACATGCAACTGCTCAATATTCTCCCAGAATATTTCTCTATGTCAAAGTTTCGGTCTAGCAACATATAGAACCTGGTGGAATCATATTGACCAATTCTGTTCTATGTATTCTTGTTTCCCTTATTTCTTCTTGTTTCCATTGCAGTGACCATCATCAACCCCTGTTCAGCCTGGTCGATTAACATCTGTGTTTGCCGAATCAATCCGGGAAAATTCGCTGTAGCATTCACAGCCAGGCACTCAGGGCTTTCCCGAGCCTCGATGCCATTGTCTAGCTCTATGTCAGATTCATCGGCTGCCTCCCATTTGTATTTGCCCATGTTGAGATTATCCAAGTCACCATTCCCGTTATTGCAATTATGGGTGGCGGAAATGGATTCAGGTGCACTATCCTCGTCACTTTCGGCTCGATGACAGTCGATTCTGTTGATTAGGCAGAGATTCAATACTTTAGTTTCTTCTCCAGGGAGGTCCTTTGCACACTAAGCTAGTGGCAAAGATGAGCTTTCTGAACACTTAAATGCAGCCGCACTATCATGTTGAATGATTGACCAGGATGCTTTGATGACCTCTTCGGTATCTGAAGTGTGTCCATCCTACAGCTGTCATGTGTTGGTTATTGGGGCGAGATTCATTCAGTGTAGCATGTAGGTTTTGGCTGCCCTGCCACATCTCCAAAAAGTTATGGACCTTGGCCATTCTGTGGAAGTTTCTTTCCTCCACCTCTGTCTTCAATTCTAAGTCATTTTCAGTGTCTGTGGTGTCCAATGCTGTATAATCGACTGCCAATATTCCGTTGTTCACTTGAGCAAAGTTCCTTACTATGACAACTTCCGGAAGCATCTCCCCAGTGATTTCAGACTGTCTCCAGTTATAACGTCTCCCCCAAGGGAAAAACTGGCCTCAACACCAGCACGATATAGTATGATTGAGAACATGTCGCGTGCCACATTGGAGAGATCTGCATACTTTGAGTGCATTTCCTCATGTTGACGCCACCAGTCGGCGATGTCCAGTAACCAAAATGTACTACTAATCTCCATGGGGTCAGAGTGGTAATCATTAACAGTTGGATTAACTTGCCCACAGTTCTTCGGTGCTTCACACGGCCATTTCGACTACATCCTTGTGGCTGTCATGCAGCATGGTGCATGATCGCTTTCTCCGGGTGTTGTTTCAGCCACACTTTGACGGGTCATGTATTCTTCATCATTGCTGGCAAAATTATGGGGATCTAACGAAGATTGATTAAATCCAGGAGGTATTGCGCAGGGGAGGAGATCAATACCTGGAACATTGTGAGTATAATGATGGCCATTCGTAGATGTTTGTCCCAGCATTTGTTCTCCACATAGTTCACAAACGTCTCTTGGAATTGCGTAGTATAAGAGGTATCATAATCAGTAGTAATATCCATTTCCTTGTCCCACTTCCTATATGATCGCAGCTTCCAGATAGAATCAAGGATATGTGCCGAAATGACAAGCATACCGGTCATTGGGGTTTCTTCAGCAAAATATTTGGACAGTTTCTGTCGCGCAAACTTCACTGCGAAGTATAAGTCTTCCTAGAATTGGGTCTTCTTCTTAGCTAATGAGCACATAATGCAATCCATAGGATCGAACGTGTCATTGTGGACAGTGATTACGTGACGCAGAGTAACCGTATGCCTTTTTGGCATCCACAGCATCCAGCATCAGAATGGCCCCAAAACATCCCTGGGGTACTTGGAGAAGGTCCATTCATCCTGTGTTGTGAAGAGTGGCCGCTTATGATCATATGTTGGATTCTTGAGCCACACCCAGGTGAATTCGCGTAATCGGTATGCTCGCTCAAGCATCTCCAATGTCGAATTCCACCATGTTTTCACATCCATGGTCAGTGGTACTGCAATTCATAATGGGCTTTTTGAAAGTCAATGAACTCATTTCGACGACCAGGTGTCAGCATAAGCAATTCAACATGCATTCTCTGCTATATGAAGGTCGGTTTCAGGTCTTTCAAACTATCTTGAAATATGTACTTTCTCAATTATCTTTTCTAAACCTGATGTCATAGCCGACACCTTGTTGATTCTAGCATTGCCCTCTCTTTGCAGTCTTTGTCTGTTCCCAATGTCTGTGGTTTCATTCTTTCCAGATTGCTGATCACGCTGATGAGCGTCCCAAGACTCGGTGTGGCCATTTACACTGAGACTGCTCATTACAGCACCTAAAGCAAGCTGAATGACGTGCGCCATGCATGGTATGTAGTATCTCATTACAGGCCACTCGATTCCGGAGGTCTCAATGGTTGGTTGTAGTTCCCACATCATCTAGTAATTTGGCAATGCAATATCATTCGTAAGTCCAAGTACATGGCCGTCGCTAAGCTGAACACTTTCAAGAACCACCTTCAAATGTATGGCTAGCTTTGCTCCAGTATGTTGACCGTTGACCGATTATCCTGAATTAGCTTTCACAATGGCAAGTGAACAGGCTATCAACCTCGTTGAAAGCAAGTTGTACTTCTCCCAATGCCCAATTTAGATCCATATAGTAAGTAAAGACCGAGGTTATGAGGAATTTGGTCATTGATGTCTACCCGTCCAATGCTAAGCTAACTTTATTTCGTGATGGCAATTGCATCTTAATTGCATCCACCGTCAGTGAGAATTTCCTCTGGCAAATGTTGCTATGGATGCTGACTGAGGGATGCACCAGCTTGCTGGATAATGCATTATATGAATGTCATAGCTCTAGGTTTGATATAGCGTTCCAAGGAATATGAGCCGAAACAAAACCTAACATGAGGTAGTGATTCCAGGTGTCTTGGTGAAATTTGGCAGTTAGGAAGTTCTTTGCTGCCCATTTGGAGCGTTTTGTGTGTCAATTGTATTGATATGGATGAGATCTTACTATCGAATATAAATTTCCTTTGCATACTTACAATTGTCATTCCTCAACTTCCTTGTCTCCTCAGTATGGCCAAAGCTGTTTGATCAAAGGTTGTACTGGTCAGTTCAGAAAACTCTGACTCATGTAATTCATTCTACTTTGTAATGTGCTCTCGCCACCAAGCGGTTCCCCATTGAGCTGCTCCCATCTTCTGATGGATGGCAAAGATCTTGATTACAAACGGTACATAGGATGCTAGGGCTGCCAGTCTGCTCAATTTGCATTGCGAATGGAAGCACCACAAAGGTGCATGTCTAGGATTGATCCAAGTAACAGGACGGTTAGAGCCCAGACTCATAGAAGCCTGGCAAGCAAGAAACATGATTTGCAATATGAGGTTGCTCAAAGCACGACTAAAGACACGTTCATTTTTGGAAGATATCATAACCTCTAGAAATGAGGTATTCAACATTTGGGAATCCGACATGGTGGGAGGTATTCAAAAGCTGCATAATTTGTGGTGAGGGAATGTCAAAAGTTACGTGATTGTGAAGGACAATGCTCATTCTCAAATATTGACCATAGAGCTACACGTGAGACATTAGTAAGACCTGTGACACATTGAACGCATACTTCTGAAGTTTTATAGAAGCACATATGAAAATGACTGACCGTTAAAAACTTGATTTAGGAAGGACGCAAGGCAGTTCTTTGCATTGCAGCATGCTGAGCCCCACACGAACTGTTGCCGCTTGGCTGATGCATATTTTCAGGGGGCGGTTGCGGAATCATTACTAGCAACATTGCCCATACAGGTGGCCGCTACTCTGATTATTGGCGAATCTCAATGCACAGCCCTTAGATTATGCAAGGTACAAGACCAAAAATGGCTGACGCTCTGTTGACGCTTGGTTGATGCTCTTTTCTAGGACATAGTAGCGATGTCGTTGCAATCATTTGTGCCATGAAAGGCAGAGGTTAGTTTGATCCTGGGTTAATGTGGACACACAGCACTTGCACTATCCAAGATGCAAGGCCAAAAATCATTGAGCCTCCATTGTCGCTGATGTTTAGAATGGTGCAATGAGCGTGTCGCTTGCCTTTTTAGCTATACAGCCGACCAATACATTCAGTTTGGAAGGATGTGACAATGCAGCTCTTTGATTGCAAAAAGTGTAAGTCTAAACATCATTGACGCTCTGTTGATGCTCACAGTAAACACATCCAATCAGTCATTGTACTCTTAATAATTGTATGCAACAAATCATATAGTGATTATTGACAACCACTATTGTGTTTTTATGTATTATCATTCGCATCCAGAAGCGTTGTGGGCTGTGAATTTCTGATGACCCAGTGCCACATTATCTGAGTGACAGATGACATACCCCTGTCACATTCCCGCTATTTCGGTCAGCAACTTATGGCATGTAGATCTTTCCTCTAGTTTTCGAACATGACAGCCCAACTTCCTCACCTGTTCTCATCCAGCTCCTTCTCCTCAATTTCCATGACCTATTATAAGCAATGTTATGAATCTCGACCATGTGCACCAGTGTTGTGCGGAGAGTTATGCAGTTGGATGCATGAATGAATGCAGCATGATGATTGTCATGCAAAGAGATTTGTATTGAGCACTGAACTCTCCTTCTATGGCTCATATGATATCACTCACTTATATATTGTTAAGAAATTTCATCACTACTATAGTTTTAGCTTTCTCACATAACAGTAATAGGCAAACAGATATTGAGTACAGTGGTCTTCATACTTCCAGATTTGGATTCTAGAACTTTCACATGGAGCGTGCGACCCTTGCGCATGCCCAGACGAATTCTTGTGACTCACAATTTGTTCACTGAAATCAGGAAAATGCTGAGATGTAGCAAAATTGGTACAGGAATTGCTTTTCACTGGGGAATGAGGTGAAAAATAGCAATTTGTCTATCTGTTCCTCGGGTGACCCACAAGCCAGTACCATTAATTCGTCCGAATCCAAGCTCTATATGACGATCAACTCGGGAGGGAACATGGTGGGGTGAAACTTGATGCATTCACACTGCTTCGCTTTCTAAGAAGGTGATACATTCGGCTCCATGTCGGGCGGTAGACACGCTATACCTGTGTCAGACTGTGGCTTCCCGGAACATACCCTCATATAACTAATTCCTGCTCAAGATGTCCCTTGGGGCAAATGCAATGATTTCAGGGACGATATCACGACACTCCATAAGGTCTCCAAATGGATGGGGTGCCGGTGCCGCTGCAATATCATCCATGTACAGTTAAACAACTGCTGGAACCCTCCATTTGGTTGTGCAGTACTTCTTATCTCTTCCACAGAAGTATTCAGCTGTGTCCGCTCATCCTGGTTCTGTCAATTCATCAAGCTTCATCTACTTCTGCGAAAACCTCTTTATGCGCTCCTGAACCATTGTGGAAATTGTGCCCATCACCCAGCCATAGTGGTATCAACGGGTCCGGGTAACCTGCCAAAGGTCCGGGATTGGACTGGAGGAAGGGCTCTGTTCCATTCCATAACCGTCCAAGAACGCGACCTGCAGCTTCTTGGCGGTGCAAACCCGGCCCCGTCACTGTCAACCCGCGGTTTTTGCCGAGTTTGAGTCGACCTATCGGGCCCAATCTCCGGTTCAGCATTTTGGATCTTTCTATTTATGGTCACATTCAGATATCCTACTGTTGATAGGAAATTATTGATTATGGTACTGCATTGTCATTTTCTGATGTATTGACAACCTTTATATAGCAAACAAGTAGAGAGACGCTCCCTGCCCCATCATGAAACTGAGTGTCAATGGAGCGTCTACAATTGATGGTCTTGCATCGTGGGTAATCTAAGTGGCACTTGATCGCACATATCCATAAACAAGTGATTAGCAACCAGTATGAGCAAATGAGCAAATGATATTCCCGCAATAGCCTCCTGAACAGTAACAACTTTTTTCATTTAGAAAGTTGCAACTAAGTGTTCACGAGCATTTTGGACTACAAAACTGGCCAAAACTGAGTATATGGACTTTAACAGCCACAGCGCCCTTCGATAAACCATGATCAAAGGCCCAAGATCGTCGATACTCCGTTGACGCACATTTTCATGATGGTGCAGGGAGCGTGTCTCTTTCTTTTTTGCCTATAAAGGATGGCAACACTTCCATTATGTGTAATCACTACCAAATCACGTTTGTATTACTCGACTTTCAGGTCCAAAAATTGTTGACACTCCGTGGACGCTCATTTTCAGGATGGGACATGGAGCATCTCGCTTGCTTCTTTGCGTATAAACCTTTTCAATACTGTTGTTATCGATAACCACTGCAAAATTACTTCTTCATTACCTGACCAACAAGACCTAAAATTGTTGACACTCTGTTGACGGTCATTTTCAAGATGGGGCAGGGAGTGTGTTGCTTTTTTGTTCGCCTATAAAGGGTAGCAACACTTCCATTATGTGAACTCCCTGCCAAATCGCGTTTTGATGACCTGACTTACATGACCAAAAATCATTGACGCACCGTTGACGCTCATTTTCAAGATGGTGCAGGGAGCGTTTCGCTCTTTTTGTTGCGTCTAAAGGTTGTCAGAACCGTTGTTATGTATAACCACTACAAAATTACTTCATGATTATGAGACTAACAAGACCTAGAATCGTTGACGCTCTGTTGATGCTCATTTTCAAGATGGGGCAGGGATGGAGTTGCTATTTATTTTATCTATAAAGGATGGCAACACTTCCATTATGTATATTCACTACCGAATCGCATGGTTATTACCCGACTCACAGGTCCAAAAATTGTTGACGCTCGGTTGACTCTCTTTTTCAAGTTGGGACACAGAGCGTCTCGCTTTCTTTTTTGTGTACAAAGGTTGTCAATACTGTTGTTATGTATAACCACTACAAAATTACTTCTTAATTAACAGACTAACAAGACCAGAAATTGTTGATGCTCAGTTGACGCTCATTTTCAAGATGGCGCAGGGAGCGTTTCGCTTTCTTCTTTGGGTCTAAAAGTAGTCAATGCTGTTGTTATGTATAACCACTACAAAATTACTTCATAATTACCCTACTAACAAGACCTAAAATTGTTGATACTCTGTTGACGCTCACTTTCAAAACAGGGCAAAGAGCACGTTGCTTTCTCTTTTGCCTATAAAAGGTGGCAACACTTGCATTATGTGTATTCACAACCAAATGGCGTTTTTATTACCCGACTTACAGGACCCAAACTCGTTGACACTCCGTTGACAATCATTTTGCCATGGGAGTAAGCGCGGTATGGAACCATTCACTTTGGCATACTGTATTAATAATGGTTTTGTGGCAGCCGTGCTGTGCTGTTCATGTACATTCTCCTGTCTAACTACATAGTTCTTTAATGATGCATATAAATATACCGTTTAAAATATATTTTAAAGTGTCCGCTGATTGTAGATCATGATAATATGAAACATTCCGTTACCTTCAGTCGACTCTTCTCTTTGCTGTCATGTTCACTCAAAGGCTGCTGTTGTCTACAATATGGCTGTCAGCTGCATTACCACGCAGCTGATAGTGTACTAACCTGTGGATGGACCTTCTCAAGTCAGCAAATCTGGAATAGAATGTGTATCGCGCATGCGATCCTTGGCATATAGATCAACATTTAAAATCGAGCGCTGGGAAGCGGAGTATGTATACACATATATCCGGGTGGCACACCTTCTGTTTCAGAGCTTTGAGTCCTCCCACTATCATCAGGTGGAGCAGGGGGCTTTCCGGGCCTCGGTGGCGCCGGTCGTGGTGGAGGTGCACCCATGCCTTTGCCCCTCCAGTGAGCCTGTGGATTCTTTGCTGTGCCAGTGTGGCAAGGGAGACAGCCGTCCATGTGATCTTCCCAAACCATTGCCGGGTGTCTTTCTATCGCAGCCTTCACCGTTTTGTGCCCAGGAAACACAACACCCCACTTCATTTGTTCTAGAACTTCGGCGTGTGTTGGCTTGAATAGTTGTAGCGTTTACTCAATTGCGGAGTGCAAAAATCCTCCTTTAGCCATTGTGGCCATATTCAAGGCAAGACGCATGTCGGACTGTTCCAGCTGTACCTGGCCTCCTTGTCTCTCCATAGTAGCTCACAAGTTGAAAACCTAGAAGAAATTAGTTGCTGCTTCCAGAGTAGAATCAGCCGTTACCTCAACCGTATACGACTCGGTAGCCTCCTCTATGGTCTTCAAGGCCTGTTTCGTCCATTCCAGGGGACGTTTATCACCAAATTCAATAGCAAAAAATTACCCAATTGACAACATCGTGATGTTCAATTTCGCAGATGGTGCGGACAAAGGCCTCGATTGACCATGGAGGTTTCCCGGCACGGGCAGCGATGAATTGGTTATGCAGGTCTCAACGGACCCGAGCTGTGCATTATACTGTTAGTTGTCCATCATCTACATCGATATGGAGTGACTCACGTCCGATCGCATGCTGCTTCTGATTGTTGCTGCGTCTGGTTTTACATACTATATGTAAACGTGCATCCTGGGTCATATTTCCGGTGGCTACAATTGCAGCGTCGCGGTGAACTGACTGGTGTCTGCGTTGCTGCTGTGTCTCAACGGGTGGCGCATTGTTTGATGCGCCTGTCGATTGGCTCGATTCGGCTTCAATTGCACCTGGTCGAAGTATTTCTGCCGCCATGACTTTCTGTTGTGGAATGGTGAGGAAGATGATCACGAAAAGAGGTGGGATGTCCTGAACAGTATATAGTTAGGTACAAGTCGAAATGGAACGAGTGACAGCCAACATGCACCTTCAATACAAGCTGGATCCAGCTGCGTATAGCTGCACTGCGTATAGCTGCAGGGGATTCCAATGGACCCGCGATATGCAGTGAGTCAGTCCCATGTTGTTTGTTTGTTTGCAGGGATATATTGTGAAGAACAACGGCTGATATCTCATTTTGATAGACATAAAAGGGACGGTCTTCGACGGGAAGGACGTCTGGTGATGTTTGTCTCAAAACCTCGCCGTTATATTACATGAATCGCAAGCTAACCATCAAGTCTTAATGTAGTGTTACCATGAGTATTCCCAATGAAGTAACCGTCAAAACGCTGATTTTGCTTTGTTCTAATAGATGAAACCTACCAACCTTGACATAAAGGACGCAGCTTGCCTCCATGTGGTCCATATCTTGCCAAATCCAACATCTCGCCCAACAACCAGGTCAACACAAGATACAGTGGTCCATGGTGCCAAAAAGAAGGTTTCGCCACTTCCGGCGGGCAAATACGGTCAATCAACAAAGAAATCCGCATGACAAAGTCATTAAGCGAATAAAGGCAAGAGCAGCTTGGAGGAAGAAATGGTCCGAGTGTTGGCAGCATTGCGCAGCTTGCGATCCGAAAAGAAGCTTTAGGCGGAGAAAGGACTGGAAACGCACTTCTGAATCAATGAAGACAAAGAGAAATGGATCGAGGATTATGTCGATAGAGAGACCGCAGTGGTAGGAAACTGAGTTCAAGATGCAGAGACTGCGATTATCGAACAGCAGGAACATATGAGGAATGTTGAGAATGCACGATCAACAACCACAAAACCTGAAACAACATTCGATGTGATATTGAATGCTATCGGAGACAATTTGAGTGATCTTGGATGTGCCAAAGATGAGGAGCAGGGGGAAGACGAGGATGATGATGAAGATAATACAGAGCTCAGCAACTGAGCAAAGATGATGAACCTGGCTAGGTGATGGTCACACTCACCAAAATGGTACAACACCACATGGAGAGCTTTGGGCAGATGCAGATGAGGCATGACGAACTGACGCAACCAGGATGGGGGGATGCAGCCAACTACTCCCGTGAGAGAGATATGAAGTACCGGATGACTGAACTGAAGGTTCCAGCAGTTGTGAAGCCCCAAACAGACATGACAGCAGCCACACCATCACCGACAACATTTGGAGAGGGGATGCAAGTTCTTGATATCGTCTGTGGATAATCCCAAATGCTGCAAGTGACATCTTGACAGGGAAGTGGTCAACTGAGGCTGGATTCAGAGAAACCGCAGGCGGATGATCACATAGTGTCTCTCATGCCTGACACTGTGCCCGATTCGTTTCAGAGAGAGATTGCGATTCCAGTTCAACCCATGAGCATTTACCCCAGTGTATAGCGTCGCAAGGTAAGTACTATATAGAAATTGGATTCGGACGAAGACATGGTCACGGCTTCTGCATCGTCGGAGGAATAGATTGCCAAATAGCTATTTTCGACGACGCATCTCGAGTAAAAGCAATTTGTACCTACTTTGTTACGTGTCAGCATTCTCTGGATTTCAGTGACCAAATTGTGAGACAAGATTATTCGTCAGTGTGTGTGCAAGGGTCCTACAGGCCATGGAAATGTTCTTGACACCAAATCACATACATTGACGAACAATGAACTGTATATCGTGTTGCCTGTTACGGTAAATGATAATACAAAACCTACAGTTGAGACGACATTTACCAACAAAGTTTTCGTCAGTGATGTCATACGACTCATAGAAGGAGCGGCCAAAGCACATCCCAAACCCGGCTGAATGACAGTCGTCAATCTGCATCAATCCATGCAGCCAACTACACAACTCTCCGCTCAGACCACTGGCACATGGTCAAACAATCGCATATTGCTTGTGGTACATCATGGAAATCGAGAGGAATGAACTGGATAAGGAATGGTGAGGACGTCGTGCTTTCCATATCTGAAAATAGTGCATGGATTTTCATGAGGTAAATTGCTGGCTGAATGGGCTGGAATGCAATGGACCTACGTCATTGATCATGCAAATGACGTGTATAGTGGTGGCTCAGAATCTGAGATGTCTCAAAGATTTTGGATTCATATGATATTACATAGAAACAGTATACTGGCTGCCAAAAAAGACTCTATGGATTTTATGTACAATTGTTGAGCACCCAGTGACTGTTAGTATGTCAGTAAGGTGAGCTCAATGGTGAGCGTCAATAGAGGGTCAACAATTGTTGGCATTGCATCATGGAAAATCGAGATCATTTTGCTGCAATGTGTATTCCAAATCAAACTATAGCCCGTGTTTCTATTCAAAAATGGTTGTGACAACAGAGCTACTATGTCCGAAGAATGAGCATCAACGGAGCGTCAATGACTTTGGGCCTTGAACTGTTGGAAATGCAAGGGTTGCGCGGCGACATCAAGCTATAATCGAACTATTGGCCACCTGTCTAGGCAAAAATGCTTTCGACGACTTCGGCACTATGCCCTAAACATCAACCTCCATGGAGCATCATCTATTCAAGGCCTTGTATCATGGAATATAATGGGGCTATGAGACTAATTTGATCCATAATCGAACTATCAGCCGCCTTTCTAGGCGAAAATGGTTTCGACGACCTCATCACTATGTCCTAAAAATGAGCGTCAATGGAGCGTCAACGATATTAGGCCTTGCATCTTGGAATATGAAGGGGCTATGAGACTATTTTGATCCATAATCGAACTATCGGCGTTCTTTCTAGGCAAAAATGCTGACAACATGATCGTTACCAAGTCCCAAAATGAGCGTCAACCAAGAGTCAACAATGTTAAATCTCGCATCTTGGATAATCTAACGGCAATGGAACATTGGTAACCCACAATGAACCCATCGGCGGCGTTTATTGGTAAAAATGCTAGTGATGATATCATGTCCACCTCCTACAATTGAGCGCCCGCATAGCGTCAACAGTTTTTGTGGAGTCTCAGAAAGCTACACAGAAATGAACTGCATTGTGCTGTTCCTAAATTGAGTTTTACGAGGTCAGTCTTTGCAATCTAACCTTGTATACAACTTCACAAATATGCATGCAACGTCTTAGAGATCTGATTGTTTCACTTGTAGCAGTAGAGTCAATATTGAAGAACCCGCAGTCTGCTTTGCTGTGTAGTTCCGTTCGGCAGTCTTCCGAGTCTGCGTACCCAGCTGTCTAATTCCTACCGCCATGTTGGATTCAAAATGTTTGAACACGTCTTTGCTGGAGATTATGATCTCTTCCAAAAATGAATGTGTCTTTATTTGTGATTTGAGTGACCTTACTTTAGAAATACACTTCAATGCTTGGAGGGCTTTAATGAATGTAGACTCAAAGCGGCCTATTGCTTCGAAAAATTCCAGACATGCGCCTTCGTGGCGATTCTATTTACACTGAGAAATTGAGGACACCGGCAGCCCTGGCATCATATGTATCATTTGTCATCAAGTTCTTCACCATCCATCAAAACATGGGACCAGCTCAATGGGGAAACACTGGCTGCCAAAAGCTCACATGGCTAACTTAGACGAATTAACAGAGTCAGAGGTTACAGAATTGACTAGTTTGACGGTTGATGAAACAGCTTTGGCCATCATGAAGAGGGAAGGAAGTTGAGGAATTACAATAGTAAGTTCGCAGAGGAAGATCAGATTTGACATCCATGTTGATCCATATTGACAGAAGTTGCAGACAAAACGTTCCAAACTGGCAGCGAAGGACTTTGAAACTTCCGAATTTCACCAAGGCACATGGAATCGCTACCTCAATTTAGGGTTTGTTTCGGCTCATATTCCGTGGAACGCTATATCAAATCTAGAGCTACGACCGTCATACAAGGTGATATGAGATGACTCAGTGCTGCCATCTGCTACAAGCCTCAGCAACATTTGCCGGAGGGAATATGCGCTGACCGTGGATGCAATTCAGAAGCCATTGCCATCATGAAATGAAGTTTGTTTAGCTCTGGATTGATGGACATCAACGAACAATGTAGCCATGACGTTGGTTATTGCGTAGTATATGGATCGACATTTGGGTATTGCGTGAAGTTCATCTCGCGTTCGATGTGGTTGATCGCCTGTTCTTCTCACGTTTTGATAGCTAATCAAGGATGATAGGTCAAGAGCCAACATACTGGAGCACGGCTAGCCATACATTTGAAGGATGTTCTTGATGGTTTTGAGCTTACCGACAACCGTTTGCTTGGAATTACGACTGATAATGCCTCCTCAAATCACTCTATGACACGTGAGCTGCAATCAACACTTGAGGCCTCTGGAATCGAGTGGCCTCCATTGAGGAATCACATACCTTGCATGGCGCACATCATACAGTTGGCTTTAGGTGCATTCATGAGCAGTATCAGTGTCAAAGGCCGCACCAAGCCTTGCGAAGCCCATGAGCGCAATCCGCAATCTGGAGAGAACGAAAGCGTAGACATTGGGAAGAGTCAAAGGCTTCGAAAAGAGGGCAACGCTAGAATCAATATGGTGTCGGCCATGAAACCAAGTTAGGCAAAGACAATTGAGAAAGTATGTATTTTGAGATATTTTGAAAGTGCTGAAACTGATTATAAGGGCGCGTACTCCAGCGCTCGGCAGTATAGGGATATCATATGGCATACGGTTGCACACGGGCGTGAGTGAGGTCAAGTGTTGAAGTCAGTGGTAAAATATTTGGTCCGGAGCTAAGTCTCTGTCGCAATGTCCATGACGGGTTGGCGGTAACCCGGAGCAGGACACCTCACGTGACCGCCCCGCAACTATAACCACGCATACATGACTACGCCATTACATCATCTCCCACCTTCAGGGCAGAACTCCTGGGCTGCTAAGTACAAGTAAAACAAGGGAAACAACCCGCATACACGCTCATATGATTTCATAATTCCGCTGACTGAGTAGTCCTGTCCAGGGTGACGTTCCAGTGCACGTGAAACTCCACCTCCAATTGACTGGATTTCTGGAGGTGGTCAAACCTGTACCCACGCCATTTGTACTGGACCGGGTCCCAACACAAAGAAATAGAAAGAAGGAAATGCCCAAATGACCTGAGCCTCCATATCTCCATTCCATCAATTCCTCCACTTCGAAGATCCGACTTGCTTAATCTCGGCAGCTTGTCCAGGTGGTCTTGGTGGAACTCGTTGATTAGTTCACGAGCATTCTCGACGTCTTCGAGTGGCTCCCAGCTCGCGCATATGTGGTTGTACCAGACCCACTGCATAAGGTAGTGTTGCGTCTGGTAATGCTGCTTCGAGTCAAGAATCTGTTCGACCTCCCATTCCTCCGAATCATCGACTATTCCTGGATATGGTTCCGAGGATGGTTGTCCTACGACAGGCGGTGTGTAGTGATCGAGGTGTGACACATGGATGACTTTGTGATTCCGCATTGTTTTCGGCAAGTCTAGTTTGTAAGCACACAGATTGACAATTTTACTTACCATACACTGTCCAGTGGTTTGGAAGTGTCGAGTCGAGAGCCACACGTTGTTCCCGACTGCGAAGGCCACGCCCATTCCGCCAGCGTATTCTGATTGCCGTGCCCGGGCTTCCAACAAGCTCTCCCGGAGAAGCTGGTGAGTCTCTTCTATACCTGATATCTTTGCGTCCGCCAGTTTTTCCGACCTCATATTCGATGGGGCTTTGGGTGGCTTGAACTGCATTGGCGGGTGGTTGTGGTAGTTGGCCCAGAATGGCATCATCCGCGTTGAGTGATGGACTGAATTGTTGTAAGCAAACTCTGCCAAGGGTAACAGTGCTACCCAGTGATCCTGCTCGTAGTTGGCGAAGGCTCGTAAGGACTGTTCCATGGTCTGGTTTTGCCATTCCATCTGGCCATCGGTTTGGGGATGGAAGGCGGTCGACAGCCTGTGGTTAATACTTAGGTGAGAGCAAACTCGATTCCAGAATCGGCTGGTAAACTCCTTTCCGCAATTGGTAACAATGTTTTCTAGTACGCCGCGTTTGCAGATCACGTGTTCAAAAAACATTTGTGCCAGCCCTGGTGGGTCGATATCCTTTCGGCAGGGGAGGTAGATTGCCGTGTTCGTCAATCGATCCACAATTAGCAAGATTCCTGGATACCCGGAGGCGGTTGACTCAGCGAGATGTGTAATGAAGTCCATGCTCACTTGTTCCCAAGGTCGTGACAGTGGTGGGAGCAGCATGTTTGTGCCGTGATGGGCGCACCTTGGTGCCTCAATTCGGCGGCATAGTTCGCATCCGGCGATGTATGTTTGTACAGTGGCGTCCATTGCGGGCCAAGGAATTTCCGTGATACTAACTCAGTGGATTTGAGAGCTCCAAAGTGGCCGCATTCTGGGTTGTCATGGAAAACTATTATGACTTTGTTGCGAAGCAGGTCATCCTTCGGTACATATATTCTTCCTTCATAGGTGAGAACTCCAGCGGTGACTTTCGATTCGTTGCTCGGTTCTTCCTCCAGTTCATCTATTCTGTCCAGGACAGGAGTATGGACGATTGGAGTGCTGACAACCCTGTGTTTCATGTCGGCAGCCAACCCGTCGATAGCTTAGGCTGTTTTGATTTCATGAAGGAGGTCATTGTACGGTTCAACGGTGGTAGTTGCTAAGGTTGCTAGCAGTCGTGCGGTGGGTCTCATGTAACCTATCTCATAGTCGGGTCTTCTTGATGGTCCAGCTACCGGGGTTTTCTTTCCTTCCAAGTATGCAATGACAAAGTCGTAAGAGGATGGGATTTCCGCCCACCTGGCCTGACTTCGGGAGTGCACTGTGGAGGTTTGGAAGTACTCGAGATTCTTTTGGTCGCACTGGATCAGGACCTTGTGATTGGCGCCCTCGAGATAGTGTCGCCATTGTTGCATTATCTCGACAATCGCCAAGAACTCCCGATCGTACTGGTCGTAGTTTTGTTCGGCAGGAGAGCTTTTGTGAGAGTCGAAATTGACTTGGTGAGGTATCTTGAATCAATCGTACTGGTTGAGGATGCCGGTGATTGCGATGCCGCTTGCATCGGTCTGCAGAATGATCGGTCTTTGTGGGTTGAAATGCTGGAGGATCGGTGCTTCAGTAAAGGCCATTTTGAGCTTTCGAAATGCGACTTGGGCATCCCTAGTCGATTTCCACTTTCGTGAGTCTGGTTTCTTTAGCAAGTTTGATATAGGAGCCATTACCTTTGCATATTTCCGAATGAATCTCCGGTAGAATTGTGTGAAACCAGGAAGCACTTCCACATCCCGATCTGATTCCGGAGTCGGCTAGTCTTCGATCGTGGATATACGATCTGTCTCCATGCCGATTCCATCTGAGTTGATGACAAATCTTAGAAAGCCGACTTCTCAAACCCCCAGTTGGCATTTTTCAGCCTTGCAATAGAGCCTGAATTCCTGAAGTCGTAGTGGCACCTTTCGGACTTGGTCTTCGTGCTCTTCCTCATTGGCTGAGTAGATGAGCATATCCTCAAGGTAACACACGGTGAAATCGTCAATATAAGGCTGTAGACAAGTGTCAACGTAAGCCTGGAATGTCGCCGGTGCATTTGTCGAACCGAAGGGCATAACTCGGTATTCGAACCGACCATAGCGGGTTCAGAATGCAGTCTTGAACTCATCGCCTTCTTTGTTCGGATGAGGTGATAGGCGTTCAATAGGTCCAGTTTGGTGAAGATCAGAGCTTCGCACACTCGATCGAGTAGTGCTGAGATGAGATGAAGGGGGTATCTATTCCTTACCGTGGCTAGGTTGAAAGCTCGATAGTTGACACACAACCGTAGTCCTCTGTCTCTTTCCTTTGCAAACAGGAACGGTGCTGTGGCTGTTGATGATGACCGTTGAATGAAGCCGTTTGCCACGTTCGTTTTGTGGTAGGCCTTAAGCATCCTCCATTTGAACTCTGAGAGATTGTAGATCCGCCTGGATGTTGGTTTGTAGTCGTGTTCCAGATCGATCGAGTGGTCAATTGGCCAGTGCGGTGGGAGTGTGTCTGTCATTTCCTTGGTGAAGACCTCCACGAATTCTTGAGATTGTGCTGGGATGCGACCCCCATCATCTGTTGTTACCATCTCCACGTTATGTGTGTCTATTCCTATTCTCATTGGCCTCGTTTGCATTGTAGCGTGCTTTGGCAGAGTGGAGATGGGTAGGGGTCCTGGGATAGCTGAATCAGACAGTTCGTCGCAATAGACCACCCCCATTGTCCCATTTCTCTCTTGCTGTCTCGATGAGCCGGTAGCAGTCATTCAAGCACCGTCACTGTGTCACTCTTCTGCCGCAACTACCGCCGCTGCTCCTGCTCGCGCATTCAGCATCCTCGGGTTTCGCTCACCTTCGATAATGCCTTGCAGAGATGCTCCCAGCAACTCTTGACATTCTCCAAGTTATATGGCGAATGCCTTGACCACTTCCTCGCTAGCTAAGAGGTGACCGAATGCGGTAGCCCTGAGTAGTTGAATATCCGAGGGAGGCCCATCAATTGTGTTGTCCTCACCGCATTCCGGCACAGGGCATAGGCAATCTGATTCTGGAATCGTCGCCCGTTGCGATCCATTTATCGTTCGTAGGGCTGTCAATGGACCTTTGCTCCCATCGATTTCCTCGTTCCTTGCCTTAAACCATGGCAAGCCCAAGCCTAGGTCGTATGCCTTCATTCGGAAGACTAAAACCTCCGATTTGTCAACTGGTTCAAGGGGTTCAAAATACTGAACCAAGAGACTTGCCTTTTGGCTCTCCTTTGCAGACATCATCACCTGGTCGTTGAGACCCTGGGTGGATGTGAATGCTGGTTCGTGGGGCAATTCCAGTTTCCTGACTAGGCTCGGTGATATAGAGATGCTCCTTGCACCACAGTCGATTAGTGCTTTGCCTTGCTGCATGTTGCCGTGTATGTTTTGTACAAGGACTTCATGGATGATATGCGGCAAATCTGGTCTCTCTGAGCCACATTCGTATTGGCATGACATCAGAGCCCGACCATCCAGAATGACTCTTGATTATAAGGCGATTCGGTGCGGTTGTATCCCATCCAAGATTCCAAATAAGGCCCAGTTTCCCAAGTACTCAGACCCCAACTCCGTATCGTCCAGCCTCTCCCATCGAGTTATACATCGAGAGAGGTAGACTAGTTTTTTGCTGCTGCGTGTCGAATGACTTTTGGTGCTTGATTTGTTTGCCGTCATAGCTGCTGTTATTGCTGGAGTTTTGTTCTGGTGGGTTCGACTCGCCATAATTGGTACAAAGGTAGGTTGTGTGGTCTCCGCTGCCGCAGCGAGTGCATTGCCGGCTTGCCTCTCGACTTTTGTAGACTTCCTTTGAAAGCCACTGCGCTGGTGGTAAGCAGGCACGGCTGCCTCCACCGGGCATATTGGACTTGCCCGATTTAGGATTTCTAGTGTTGTTGGAATTATTGGGAATACCGGGAGTGTTTTCCGGAGGTTCAGAGATGGATGGTCGAAAATTCCGTTTCTTATCGCTGCCTATCGGAGACTCCCCCGCTTGCCTGTCCTGTTCCTGTCCCCCAGGCTTTTTGTTGTCCGGTTTGAACTCCGAGGCTGCCGCACAGTCGAAGACTTGGTCTAGTGTGTCGAACCTGTCTTTGCTGCTGGAGATCCAAGGCCTGACTTTCGGCTTAAGTGCGTGCCGCAGGCCCGCCCATGCCATGTTGTACAGGACCACTTCATGCGTTATATGTTTCCAGCCGGCTCTCCTCCAATTTACTTTCAAGCAGTTGGCATATACTTGGACTGATTCGTTTGGTAGTTGCTGGTACTCCTGCATGGCCTTTGTCGCTGAATTGAGGCGCCTATCTTTACCTTGGTATATCTTTTGAAGCTCATTTGTGAAGAGTTCGAAGTTCTCCAAACACGGGTCCTTGGCTGCTCGTAGGTCGCTAGCCCACCCGGATTGGGCCTTTTTGTCCGTCTGTCACTGAGTCAGATCTGGGTGGTTATCCCAGCTCTCAAGAAAAGTGACTGCATCTTTGACTTGATCAGGATCGCCTCTTGGGAATAGGTGCTTATGGGAGGCAAAGTATGATCGTAATGTTTCGAGAAACTTATCCAGCTCTTTTGCCCTGCCACATTACCGCAAAGGGTCAGCGGTCTTGAAGATTTTGGACTGACTTCTGGGATTCTCCGGTTTGTCGCTGGTTCGGCAGCGGTCGAGTGTGGTGAGCATCCGAGTTCTCTACTGTTTCCATTTGGCTTGTTGTTCGAATAGGAGTTTTAGTAGCATCCGGTTCTGTTCAAGCATATCCTTCTGGTCATCTTCGGTGATCTTTGACAAGATGTTGTCTCTGCCTCGATTATCCTCGCCCTCTGGTAAGGTTGAATGATCTTCGTCTTAGTCTTCGTCTGCATCCGCAGGATTGCGGGCATCCTCGTGAACTTGACTCCCGCGAGGTTCTTAGTGATTGAATTCATCTTCTGGTGGTACCGAGACGCGGCCCCCCCGAATAGACGTGATTGGGCAGAGCGATGCACAAAGAGATTCTATGCTCGCACCCGTATTAGGCATACCCAATTGGCGTCTCTCTATTCTCTTAGGAGGCATGGAGGGTAGCTGACTATAATTGTTTGATTTGTTGTCTGTCACGAGGGGTCAATTGAAGGGGTGAATTCGCGTGATCTCGTCAGCGAGACGTATCCGATTTCTGATTTACCGAATATAGTGTAAGGGCGCATATGCCGGCGCTCGGCAGTATAGGGATATGGTATTGAATACAGTTGCACACGGGCGCGAGTGTGTGCGAGTGTAGAAGTAAGTGGTAAGATATTGGGTACGGAGCTAAGTCTCCGTCCTGATGTCCATATCAGGTTGGCAGTTACCCAGAGCTGGACACCTCACATGAGCACCCGGCAACCTTAACCACGCATACATGACAACGCCATTGCACCGACCTTCATATATCAGATAATGATTGCTGAATTGATTACACTAGCACCGGGTCGTCGAAACGAGTTCATTGACTGTCAAAATGCCGCAGTCCACACCGCCGTACTTCCGATTATGGATGTGAAGAACCATAGGAACTCAACCCTGAAGTTGCTTGAGCGTGCCTTCTGATTGAATGAATTCACAGGTGGGTGGCTTAAAAACACAAAACACAGCGATTACCGGCCACTCTTCACAACTCAAGATGAATGGACCATTGTGAAGTATGTCATGGAGGTGTTGAGGCCATTCCGATATTGGACCCTATGGATGTCAAAGAGACATACAGTCACATTGAATCACGTTATCACAGTGTACAATCATATGTTCGATCACATGGATGGCCTGATGCGAGCTTTGGCAAAGATAAAGACTGAATGGAAGGAAGGCTTGTTCATCCCCGTGAAGTTTGTTCGACGGAAGCTGTCCAAATAATATGCCGAAGTGTCTCGATCGACAGACATGCTTCTGATTTCTGCACATATCCTCAATCCTTTCCAGAAGTTGTGATTGTTTATAAAGTTGGACAACGCAATGGTTATTATTCATGAGGATGAGACATCCTATACTATGCAATACCGAGTGGCCATTCTGAAGTACTTGAAGTATGAATACTGTGCCAAACACTGATGTGTGCCGTTCAATAAATACAAGAACTTACCGAGGAGCATTCGTATCCCCTCCGAAACGGTTTTAGGATCCTGTCAATCATCTTTTGATGCACATGATTTGTCCAGCAATGATGAAGAATACTTAACACCTAATGATGTGGCTGGGATTACACCAGGATGAAGAGATTGCGCAGCACGCATTATGACCGCAACCAGGCTCTAGTTGAATTCGCCGCCTGGAGCACCAAAGAACAGGGGGCAAGTTAATCCAAATATCGATGATTACCACTCCGACCCGATAGAGATTAGCAGTACATTCTAGTTTCCGGACATAACTGACTGGTGGAGTCAACAGGAGGAACCTCACTCCAACTAAGCCGACCTCTCAAATGTGGCGCACGACATATTCTATATCTTACCACACGTTGTCGGAGTGGAGGCCAGTTTTCCCTAGGCCGAGATGTCATCGGCTGAAGGCAGTCAAAAACCACAAGCGAGACTCTTCTCGAAAATGTGGTTATAAGGCAGTTTGCTTGAGCCAATAACGGCATTTTGGCAGGCCCTGACCCAGAATTGGATACAATGAACACAGAAAACGACATGGAAATGAAGAAAGAGGCGGAGGAAAGGAAATTGCACAGAATGGCCAAGGTTGATGACTTTTTGGAGATGTGGCAAGGCAGCCAAAACATACATGCTACCCAAGAGGAATCTTGTGCTCATACCAAGCAGATGACCGCCATGAGATACATTTCGGACACGGAACAGATCGTCAATGCATCCTGGTCACTCTCACCACATGATGGTGCAGCTGCATTTAAATTGTCCGAAAGATCTCCATTGCCACCACCTTGGTCTGCGAAGGACCTCTCTGGAGGATGAATTCAAATATTGAATGTCCGCGAAATCCGAAGAATCAACCGTCATCCAGTCGTAAGTGATTAGAACAGCGAACCTGAAAGCATTTCGGACACTGGACATTGACTTAACTGGAATGGGGACTGAGATCATCCAAATGACAGCGAAGACGATTGCGGGGTGGATGTTGAATCTGATTTAGAGCAAGATAATAGCATCGAGGATTCAGACTGCCCAGAGCAGCGGAATGTGAGTGCCACGCCAGACCTTCCTGGATTGATTCAGCCTACATCCACGTCAAAGTGACAGGCTGGAAAGGTGTTAATGATGGTCAATGCAATCGAAACGAGGAGGAATAAAGGAATCAAAGAAATGTAAGACAGAATGCGGCAATGTTTCACAAGCTTCTGTATGAATCTTGAACTAGAGTTTTAGTTAGTGATATATTATGGGCGAATGGTGAGCAGTAGCTTGTCAATATCGGTTGATAAACAGATGTATAGCAGGTGCAATGAAGGGTTTGGCAAGATACATAAATTTTAGTTGTGTGAGTGCAAACTGTGCAAGAATGTTACTGCTCTCGGCTTTGTCATAAGGCCAGGTCTCAATCAGGCAGAAAAACTAACAATATTTTCAAATCATGATGAAAACTATTATCGATGGCAGCAGATGTTGAATGGACAATACATGAAAATGAGCGTCAATGGAGCATCAATGATTTGTAGTTTTGTAAGTATGGTATTTGAACAACAATTTGGTCGCTGTGATGCATAACCAATATGTTGGCAGCCTTTATAGGCGAAAGAGCCAGCGACATGCTCCTTGCCGCTTCCTGAGAATGAGCCTCAACGGAGCGTCAATGATTCTTAGATTCGCATCTTGGGTAATTTATATTCCCATTCGTTGTAGACATCCATTTGTCAGATATTGACAGAGTTTACTGGGAAAAACTAAAGCGACATGCTCACTGCCACATCCTGAGGATGAGCGTCAACGGAGCGTCAACCATTTGAAGCTTCGCATCTTGGGTAATTTATGTTCCGATTTGTTGAAGACATCCCTTTGTCAGATATTGACAGCCTTCATTTGGAAAATCTACAGCGACATAGTCACTGCCAAATCCTAAGAATGTGCATCAACGGAGCGTCGACAATGTTCAGCATCGCATCTTCGGTAATTCATGTTCCGATTGGTTGTAGACATCCATTTGTCAGATATTAACAGCCTTTCCTGTGAATAACTATAGCGACATGCTCCCTGCCACATCCTGAGAATGAGCGTCAACGGAGCGTCAACAATGTTCAGCTTAGCATCTTCAGTAGTTTATATTCCAATTGGTTGTATACATCCATTTGTCCGATATTGACAGCCATTACTGAGAAAAACTACAGCGACATGCTCCCTGCCGCATCCTGAGAATGAGCGTCAATGGAGCATGAACCATTTTTGATTCGATTCTTGGTTATTTCATTTTCCCATTGGTTGCAGACATCCATTTATCAAATGTTGGCAGCATTTACTGGCAGAAACAACAGCGACATTCTCCCTGCCGCATCCTGAAAATGAGCGTCAACAGAGCGTCAACAGTTTTAGTTGTTGTATGTTTGGTAATCAAGGCATCACACTGATCTCCGCATTCATAATGGAATTGTTGACCGCTGTGATAGACAAATATCCAATGTATCAAAGGTGCAATACCGATTCCAAATCAATCAATATTGCAAGCTGCAATGAATACAAAAACATATCCTGTGTTCTTGAAAACGCGATTTTGATCAGATACTATTCGCATACTCCAAAAGCAGGAGCCTTAATTGAATCTATGCATGGACCCGCTGGGCGACCCACTCACAACCCGCCCAATTCATACGGGTTGGGAGTATACCATCGAACCGTACCAGAGATGACAGTTCGGGTTTATTGACAACCGGAACCCCCATTTGGGCAACGGTTCAGGTTGGACCCGGACCCGGGCCTGAAGTGACAGTCCATTACCGTTGCTAACACTACCAAGCCAGGTTCTTCTTCTTCGCTCAGCTTGCCAAGCACTATATCTGGATGATCACCATCTTCCCCATCCTCCTCACAGTCGGAACTTGCAACGTCACTCAGACTGTCTCTGATAACAACCATTATCTCCTGAAATGGTTCGTTGTGCTCTCTGGTTGTCAATCCTCCATTTGCAGCTTTCCTGATATTTTCCTGCTCCTGCTGCATCGGTGTCTCTGTGTCAGCAACTCGCTTTGTTGCCTCAGTGCTTTCCCTCTCAACATATTCCCTGATCTATTTCCCATTCTCTTAATTGCTCAGAAAGTGCATTTCTCGACATTTCTCCACCACAAGCTTGCTTTTGGATAGCAACCTGCGCAATGCCCCAAGGGCTCGGACAGTTTCTGCCTCCCAGGCGCCCTCGACTGCATTGGCTTGATGACATTGTTGTGTGGAATGCTCTGTTGATTTGCCGTATTTGCCTGCTGGCAGTGGTGATAAGTTCATTTTCAGAGTATTGACCATTGTAGTTTGTGTTGACTTCGTTGTTGGGCAAGATGTTGGATGTTGCAAGATATGTACCATATGGAGGCAAACTGCCTTATTTATGTCAAGGTTGGTATGTTCGATCAACTTGAACAAAGCACAATCTGCATTTTCACTGTCATTGAAATGGGAATAGTTATTCTTACTGCGCAACATGACTTGATTGTTTGCGTCATTTTCATGTAATATCCCGGGGAGTTTTTTGAGACAAACATCTCCAGACATTGCTTCCTCAGAAGACTTTGATATGGATATCTGACAATCATGACAATTCGGCTGACGTACACCTCGATCTGTCACTGTCCACAAACAAACATCATTGGACCCAGTCACTGCAAATCTCGGGACTGTGGGACACCCCTGCACCTGGCAGCAGTACGCAACTGCATTCATCTTGAGTAGAACATACATGTTGGCTGTTACTTATTCCAATCTGACTTCAATCCAACTGTATATTCCTCAGTACTTCCCACTTCTTTTCGTTATCGTCTTCCACTCCTATTCCACACCTGCACAGCATGGTGACACATACAACTCGCCAAGGTGACAGCGGATCCAAATCGAGCCGATCGAAGGGCCCTGCATCTAATTCGTCACTCACTGTAACGGGCGGGGTCGGGCGCAGGTGATATGGATGTTGCGGAACTGAACTCGAAGTGCGTATCGAGAGAACAAGAATCAGAATATCTTTCAAAGTCGTACTACTGCTTGCTATACAAGACAACGAGTAAAGAGAGAAGAAAAGGAAATCCTCCAACGCCATTGACACTCTCTTTATATAATTCGTCTGCCACCTCTCGAACCATTTTTCATGCTCCGATATACCATCCGAATCTTATCCCATGATCTTACACACCACTCCGTCATTCCTTATCGTAACAACCACGCCACATCGTCCGACGTCGCAACACCTCTGACCACTTCTTTATCTTACTGAATTATACCGCCACCATCTCGCCGCTTCCTCCGCGTCTTCCAACGTCT
>Ga0307515_10003572_pt1 | contig 32658 bp, 33 predicted proteins | sample 17_EM_MG_FD_194513 | JGI IMG/M metagenome (GOLD analysis project Ga0307515, IMG submission 194513) | Populus trichocarpa ectomycorrhiza microbial communities from riparian zone in the Pacific Northwest, United States - 17_EM | ecosystem: Host-associated > Plants > Roots > Unclassified | place... | reverse complement strand
AGGCGAGCGAAGGCGAGGCGCTCAGGCATCTGGCGCTCAACGGCGTCGGCATGGCCCGGCTCGCGGCTTTCTCTGTGCGGAGCGACATGGCGGCGGGACGGCTGGTAGAAGTCCTGCCCGAACGCATGGTGGCGGAGACCGAGGCTTTTCACGCCGTCTATGTCGGGCAGGGCGGTCCGCTACCGGCGCGCGTTCGGGTCATGCTCGACTATCTCGCGGAGCACGGCCGTGTCGAGTAAACGTGGGCGTTCACTTTCCATATCTTGATTGAGCCATCAGCCGAATGAATTGGTCGCCCGACCGGGCATGACGTAAACCTCCGGTTTCGGAGGAATGCTCACATGGCGGCGACGGATTCGGCTCAGAAGCCGGTGATCGGCAATGAAGACACGACCGCCGGCTTTGCCTATGCGATCGCGGTCTACCTGCTCTGGGGTGCTCTGCCGCTCTATCTCAAGATGGTCAGCCACATTCCCGCGATGGAAGTTGTCGCGCACCGGGTCATCTGGTCGCTGCCGATCGCGGCGGCGGCCCTGATGCTGCGTGGCAGGCTGGGCGACATCATGCCGATGATCCGCAATCCGAGCAAGCTCGCCATGGGCATGCTGACCGCATCGCTGATCACGGCCAACTGGTTGACCTATGTCTATGCGATCGGTTCGGGTCACACGGTAGAGGCCGCGCTCGGCTACTATATCAACCCGCTGATCTCGGTGATCATCGCCGCTGTTGTGCTCAAGGAACGGCTGAACCCGATGCAACTGGTCGCGATCGGTTTTGCCGTGGTCGCGGTGGCGATCCTTGCCTGGGACGCCGGCGGTCTGCCGTGGATTTCGCTGACGCTCGCCATTACGTGGGGCTTCTATGCGCTGGCTCGCAAGGCGTTGCCGCTCGGACCCAATCAGGGCTTCTTCCTGGAGGTGCTGATCCTCACCGTGCCGGCGCTTGGCTATGTGATCTATGTCGAGCGTGCCGGGATCGGCCATTTCCTCGGCGCATTCGATGCCAACGACCCCTGGCTGCTGATGTTTGCGGGCGTGGCGACCGCCGTGCCGTTGATGCTCTACGCCAACGCGGCCAAGCTTTTGAAGCTATCGACGATCGGCATCATGCAATATATCGCGCCGAGCTTCGTTTTCCTGATCGCAATCTTCGTGTTCAAGGAACCCTTCGGCTCGACCAAGCTCATCGCCTTCTGCTTCATCTGGGCAGCGCTGGTGATCTATTCGGTCTCGATGTATCGCGGACGCGCACGTTAGAGCGCTTCAGGTTTAAACCTGAAGCTCATTCGCTACATCTTCTGAAGCACGGCCTGGTCGCCGTCGCTGGCCGTCTTAGCGGCCTTCATGATGGCCGGCACGATCTCCGCGACGTCCTGAATCACCAGCGGTCTGACAAGATGGGCGGTGTGGATGAAACCCTCGCCCGACATGTGCTTCATGAGTTCCATCATCGGGTTCCAGAAGCCGCCGATATTGGCGAAGACCATCGGCTTGCGGTGACGGCCGAGCTGGCCCCAGGTCATGATCTCGACGATCTCTTCCAACGTGCCGATGCCGCCGGGCAGGGTGACGAATGCGTCGGAATGCTCGAACATCTTGTGTTTGCGTTCGTGCATGTCGCGGGTGACGATGAGTTCGGACAGCGCGCCGAGTGAATGCTTCGACGCTTCCTTGTCCATCAGGAATTCCGGGATGATGCCGGTTACCTTGCCGCCGTTCGAAAGAACGCCGGATGAGACCGCGCCCATGATGCCCCGCGTGCCACCGCCATAGATCAATCTCAGGCCGTGTTCCGCTATGGAACGGCCGAGCGCGCGGCCTGCTTCCATATAGGCGGGATCGCGCCCGGGCTGGGAGCCGCAATAGACACAAATGGATCGAATCGGGAATTTTTCGTCTGACATGGCCCGAGATGACAAAGACATGGCCCCTCCGTCAAGGCAAATACCATGAAAAAGCCTGAGAATCTGGGCATAACAGGCCTAGAAGCTTGAGAACCTCGCAGGAAAACGATAGCAGTCAGGGAGGGGTTTAGGCGGGATTCTCACCGCCCGGAGATAGATATGAAAAGAAACGGCGCCATCGGGGTGGTAGTGGCAGTTCTCGCAGTGGCGGCGCTGCTGATGTATTTTGTTGTCATGCCGCAAATGAAGGGCAACAAGACCGTCGAGGATCTTGCCAGGAAAGCCGGCGAGACCGTCGAACAGGCCAAGGATGCCGTCAACGATGCCGGAAAGCAGGTCGAGGACGTCGCCAAGGGGACGGAAGAGGCCAAGGCCGCCGTCGTTGCCAAGATGGCGCGGCTCAAGGCCGATACCGAGGCCGCCACCGGGGAACTGCAGGCGCTGCTGGAAAAGGGCACGCCCACCGCCGAGCAGGTTGCCGCCGCCAAGGCAAAGGTCGAGGCCGCGCTGAAGGCTGCAACCGACGTCAAGCTTCCCGAAGGCGTGGATGCCGCCACCGCCGCACTGGCCGGCAAGGCGACTGAGAGCGCCAAGGCCGCACTTGCGACGCTCGAGAAATTGCCTGCCGATCCCGAGGCCGCCAAGGCCGCAATCGCGGACCTCAAGGCAGACATCCAGGCCGCACTGCCTGCCGATGCCGCCCAGACACCCGACGTCGCAAAGACGCCCGATGCCGCGAAGGACAGCACTGAGATGGCCAAGCTGGTGCCGGAAGCCACGGTCGCCGACGAAGCCAAGCCCGCCGAGACGACGGACACCGCCAAGCAGGAAACGAATCCGGTGGTTCCGACCTTCGACGTTCTGCGCGTCGAGAAGGACGGCTCGACGGTGATCGCGGGGCGAGCCGAAGCCAGCGCCAAGGTCGAGATTGTCGATGGCGACAAGGTGATCGCAACCACCCAGGCCGACGACACTGGCGCCTTTGTCGCGGTGCTCGACAATCCGTTGCCATCGGGCGACCATTCGATCGTGCTGAAGACCACCGCCAAGGACGGCAAATCCAATAGTTCACAGGAAATCGCGACGGTCTCCGTGCCCAAGGACGGCCAGGGCGAACTGCTCGCCATGGTGACAAAACCCGGCGAAGCCTCCAAGATCATGACAATGCCCGAGGACAAGACGGCGCCCGAGGACAAGACGACGCCCGGGGACAAAACGACGGAAGTCGCCGCCAACAAGGGCGTGACGTCGGAACCCGCGGACGTCGCAAAGACCGCCGATGGCGCTGTGACGACGCCGGATCTTCCGGCGCTGTCGAGCGAGATCGCTCAAAGTCCCCCCGTTGTCGCAACCGAGGACAAGGCGAAAGCCCAGACCCAGGAACTGGCGAAGGCTGACACCACGACGCCAGCCGATAGCGCCGCCAAGACGCCGCAAGAGAGTGCCGACAAACCCGCATCGGCCCCCGAAGTGCTGGTCAGCGCCGTAGAGCTCGAAGGCGACAAGATCTTCATCGCCGGCAATGCGGCGCCCCACGCGACGATCCGGGTCTATGCCGACGACAAGATCGTGGCCGAGGTGAAAGCCGACGAGAACGGCCGCTTCGTGGCGGACAGCAAGATGCCGCTCGCAGTTGGCAATCACACGATCCGCGCCGATGTGCTGGGCAAGGACGGTGCGAAGGTGGAATTCCGAGCTTCGGTTCCGTTCTTCCGGCCCGAGGGCGATCTTGCCGTCGTAGCCAGCAAGGAACCGGCCAAACAGCCGGCGGCAGCCGTTGACCCGCTCGACACGGCGCGCGACGAGGCCGGCAAGGCGCTCGGCCTGCTCAAGGATCTTTATGCCGATGGCAAGACGCCGACATCAGAGGAACTCGCTGCGGCGCGTTCCTCGACCGAGATCGCGCTGAAGCGCCTGTCTGACGTGCGGGTCGCCGACAATGCCGATGCCGCGTTCGCCGAAATGGCGAGGACCGTATCGCGGGAAGCCGAAAAGGCCCTCACGACGCTGAAGGCGCTGCCGCAGGATCCAGCCGCCGTCAAATCGGCGCTGGGTTCGATCGAGCAGGGCGTCAATTCCGCTCTCAAGCCCAATGCCGAACTCGCAGCCAATACCACAATGAAGGAGCCGGTCGCCGATCCGGCCAAGCCCGCCGACGTCGCGGCGTCCAAGGAGACGACAAGCGCACCGGAAGACGGCTCCGTGGCATCAGACACCGCCCAGCAGGGCGAGGTCAACGATGTGAAGAAGGCGGACAGGCTGACCGTCGACGAGGCTGCCAAGGACGATGCGACCAAGGACAAGTCCGCCGACACAGCGACGACCAAGGCGAGCGCGACCGCGGATGGGTCAGCGTCATCCACGGGCAAGGAAGATGTTGCGGGCAGCACAGCATCTGATACCAAGCAGGACGTTGCTTCGGGCGACCAACCCAAGGTCATCGAGCAGGCGCCGCTCACCAAGAGCGATGCTTCATCCGTGATTATCCGCCGCGGCGACACGCTTTGGCAGATTTCGCGGCGCGTTTACGGCATGGGCGTGCGCTACACCACGATCTATGTGGCCAACGAGGCGCAGATCACCAATCCGGACCGGATCATGCCGGGGCAGATCTTGTCGATGCCGAGCAAGTGGCTCGATAATGCCGAGGAACTCCACAAGGAGCGCCTGCAGCACCCCAAGAAGTAAGTTCTCAATTAATTAGGCTTCTCGGTTGCGGATGCGTGGCCGGAAACCTATCTGAGAGAAAATATAGCGGCGGTCCGGGGCGGATCGCCGCGCTTCATTTTATCGACTACCGGTGAATTCCCATGGCATCCGACAAAAAGACCGTCTCCGCGGAATCGGGCAAGACGCTGCAGACCATCTATAACCTCTGGCCCTATATGTGGCCGGCGGACAGGTTGGACCTGAAGATGCGGGTGGTCTGGGCCACGTTCTATCTTCTCCTGTCCAAGATCATCCTGCTCAGCGTCCCTTATTTCTTCAAATGGTCGACGGATGCGCTGAACGGCAAGATGGACCCGGTGGGCCTGCTGCCGACTTTCATGCTCGGCGCGCTGATGCTGGTCGTCGCCTATAATGTAGCGCGGCTGGTGCAATGGGGTCTCAACCAGCTGCGCGACGCGATGTTTGCCAGCGTCGGTCAATATGCGGTGCGCCAGCTCGCCTTCAAGACCTTCGTCCATCTCCACAGGCTGTCGCTGCGCTTCCATCTCGAACGGCGCACGGGTGGCCTGTCGCGGGTCATCGAGCGCGGCACCAAGGGCATCGAGACGATCGTCCGCTTCACCATCCTCAATACCTTCCCGACGCTGATCGAGTTCGTGCTGACGGCGGTGATCTTTTGGTGGGGCTACGGCTTCTCCTATCTCGGCGTCACGGCCTTCACGGTGTGGATCTATATCTGGTTCACCATCCGGGCCAGCGACTGGCGGATCAACATCCGTCGCGACATGAACGATTCCGACACCGACGCCAATACGAAGGCGATCGACTCGCTGCTCAACTTCGAAACCGTCAAATATTTCGGCAACGAGGACATGGAGGCCAGGCGCTTCGACCAGTCCATGGCGAAATACGAGAGATCGGCGACACAGGTCTGGACCTCGCTCGGCTGGCTGAACTTCGGCCAGGGCGTGATCTTCGGCATCGGCACGCTTGTCATGCTGCTCATGTCGGCGCTCGCCGTGCAGAACGGCACCCAGACCATCGGCGACTTCGTCTTCATCAACGCCATGCTGCTGCAGCTGTCGGTGCCGCTCAATTTCATCGGCTTCGTCTATCGCGAAATCCGCCAGGGCCTGACCGATATCGAGCAGATGTTCGACCTTCTCGAAGTCCATGCCGAGGTCGAGGATGCACCTGATGCGAAGGAACTGATCGTCGCCAACGGCGCGATCTCGTTCAAGGACGTGCATTTTGCCTATGATCCGGCGCGGCCGATCCTCAAGGGCATTTCCTTCGACGTGCCGGCCGGGCATACGGTCGCGGTCGTCGGGCCATCGGGCGCTGGAAAATCCACGATTTCCCGGCTGCTCTACCGCTTCTATGACATCCAATCCGGCTCGATCACCATCGACGGCCAGGATGTGCGCGGCGTGACGCAGAAGAGCCTCCGCAAGGCCATCGGCATGGTGCCGCAGGACACGGTCCTGTTCAACGATACGATCGCCTACAACATCCGCTACGGCCGCCCATCGGCCAACGAGGCCGAAGTGGAGCAGGCGGCCGAGATCGCCCAGATCGGCAAATTCATCGAAAGCCTTCCCGAAGGCTATAAGTCCATGGTCGGCGAGCGCGGCTTGAAGCTCTCCGGCGGCGAAAAGCAGCGCGTGGCCATCGCCCGCACCATCCTCAAGTCACCACCGATCCTGATCCTCGACGAGGCGACCTCGGCGCTGGATACCCATACGGAGCAGGAAATCCAGTCCGCGCTGGATGTCGTTTCCAAGAACCGTACCACCCTGGTCATAGCCCACCGGCTGTCGACCGTGGTCAATGCCGACGAGATCATCGTGCTCAAGGACGGCGGCATCGCCGAACGCGGCAAGCATGCCGATCTTCTCGATCATGGCGGCCTCTACGCCCAGATGTGGAGCCGCCAGCGCGAAGCGAGCGAGGCCGAGGAGAAGCTCAAGAAGGTGCGCGAGGAGGATGATCTCGGCGTGATCGAGCGGCGGGCGCCAGCCGCCGAGTGAGGGTTGTTGCTATTTTGTTCCTGGTTTGCTAGGGTGCCTTATTGGTTCTTGTGACGGTGTGAACATGGACAACGGGAAGCTATCAGTTGCGGTGTCTGACCATCGCCGCGAATTCATCGATGAAGAGCTAGCGGCCGGGACGTACTCCGACGAAGCTGCAGTCGTGGACGCGGCCTTGGAGCTTCTCGAAAGGAGCAAGAAAATAGGTGTTCTTCGCGCGCTAATCGCGGAAGGTGACGCTGATTTCGAGCGCGGCGACTTCGTGAGCTTTCAAGAGCCGGGCGACTTAACGCAATATATCGTCGAGAATGCGGAAGCGCTGAGAAGAGGTATTCTCGAAAGCGAACGCAGCGGAGAAAGCCCACGGCAAATTCCCGACATTATGAGCAGCGTGAAAGCGAAGTTGCGGGCCAATGGCGCGCTATAGGCTTTCCAACGCCGCAGACAAGAAAATCGCTTCCATCTACGAATATTCGGTTCTCAAGTTCGGTGAGACGCAGGCGGACGCGTATTTTCTTGGCCTGCATGAGTTGTTCGACCTGCTGGCCAGAAATCCTTCGATGGGTCGGGAAGAACCGGATGTCGGCGAGGGCATAAGGCGATTTCTGTATAAGGCGCATCTTATTTTCTACCGTTCTGTCGCGGACGGCATATTTGTTCTCGACATATTGGACGTAAGGCAGAAGCCGCTGGCCGACACATCCGAAGACTAGCAGACTTAGAAAGTTTATCGCTTGGCCAAAACCCGCACCCAATTCATCTGCCAGAACTGCGGCACCGTCCATTCCCGCTGGGCGGGCAAATGCGATGGTTGCGGAGCCTGGAACACGATCATCGAGGAAGATCCGACCTCTGGCATCGGCGGTGGGCCGGTGCGGGCGCCGAAGAAGGGTCGACCGGTGGTTCTGACGACGCTCGACGGCGAGATCGAGGAGGCGCCGCGCATCGAATGCGGCATTTCCGAACTCGACCGGGCAACGGGCGGTGGCTTCGTGCGTGGGTCCGCGCTGCTGGTCGGCGGTGACCCCGGCATCGGCAAGTCGACATTGCTGATGCAGGTCGCGGCGGCACTGTCCCGCAAGGGCCATCGCGTCATCTATGTCTCGGGCGAGGAGGCGGTCGCGCAGGTGCGTCTGCGCGCCCAGCGTCTCAGTGCCGCCGATGCCGGCGTGCTGATCGCAGCCGAGACCAATGTCGAGGACATTCTCGCGACGCTCGCCGAGGGCAAGCGCCCCGATCTCGTCATCATCGATTCCATCCAGACGCTGTGGAGCGACATGGCCGAGGCCGCCCCCGGCACGGTCACCCAGGTGCGCGTCGGCGTGCAGGCGATGATCCGTTTCGCCAAGCAGACGGGCGCGGCCATGGTGCTTGTCGGCCATGTCACGAAGGATGGCCAGATCGCCGGCCCGCGCGTGGTCGAGCACATGGTCGACGCCGTGCTCTATTTCGAAGGTGATCGCGGCCACCACCACCGCATCATGCGCACGGTCAAGAACCGCTTCGGGCCGACCGACGAGATCGGGGTCTTCGAAATGTCCGACAAGGGTCTGCGCGAAGTCACCAATCCCTCGGCGCTCTTTCTCGGCGAGCGCAATTCAAAATCGCCGGGCGCGGCGGTCTTCGCCGGTGTCGAGGGAACGCGGCCGCTGCTGGTCGAAGTCCAGGCCCTGGTGGCGCCGACATCGCTCGGCACGCCCCGGCGTGCCGTCGTGGGCTGGGATTCGTCCCGGCTTGCCATGATCCTCGCGGTGCTGGAGGCCCATTGCGGCGTCCGGCTCGGTAGCCATGATGTCTATCTCAACGTCGCGGGCGGTTACCGCATCTCGGAACCCGCCGCCGATATCGCGATTGCGGCGGCGCTCGTTTCTTCGCTCGCCTCTCTTGCTCTTCCGCATGATTGCGTCTATTTCGGCGAAATCAGCCTGTCTGGCGCGGTGCGCCCGGTGGGTCATACGGGGCTGCGCCTTAAAGAAGCCGAGAAACTGGGATTTCAGACCGCGGTGCTGCCGACAGGCTCGGCGGAACTGCCGAAGGGACTTTCGGGCCGCTGGACGCAGATCGAGAGCCTGACCGACCTGGTCGCACGGATCGCCGGCTCGAAACATGTGGGCCGAGCGGCAAACGACATGGATTAGGCTTTCGCGTTTGCAGTGCCGGATGCTATATGGGCGCGCGTGGTAAGAGTTTGTTAACGGTAGGATACATCCCGCCGTTTTGTGGAGAGATAGATGCCCATTACTGCTTTTGATGGTATTGTTCTTGCTATTGCGCTGTTTTCCGCCGTTCTCGCCATGGTGCGCGGCTTTTCCCGTGAAGTTCTCTCCGTCGTCAGCTGGTTCGGCTCGGCCTATGCCGCCTACAAGCTCTACCCCTACGGCCTGCCTTACGCCAAGAATTTCATTGCCGACGAGAAGTTCGCCATCATCGCTTCGGCCGCTGCGATCTTCCTGATCGCGCTGATTGTCATCTCCTTTATCACCATGCGCATCGCCGATATGATCATCGACAGCCGCATCGGTGCGCTCGACCGCACGCTGGGCTTCATTTTTGGCGCCGCGCGCGGTATCCTCATCGTCGTCGTTGCGGTACAGTTCTACAATGAATGGGTGCCGCCGGAGAAGCACCAGGCCTGGATATCAGGTTCGAAATCCAAGCCGTTTCTCGACGATCTCGGCGAGAAGCTGAAGAATGCGCTGCCGGAAGATGTCGCGGCCCTTCTCCGCAAGAAGATCGAAGAGAAGATGAATGACGCGAACGGCAAGGATAATACGGCCACGCCGCCTGCCGATACATCGACCGACACGGCACCCGCCGATCAGCCGGCGGATTCGGCGCCGGCCGAAGAGCAGACAACGCCGCAGCAGCAATAATAGCTGGGGCGGGGAGGACTGAGGTTTCCATGCGGAGCGGTCTGAAGACACCGGACCGCATGGATGATGGCGGCGACTTCAAGGCATTTGGCCTGGCGTTCCGCCTTCGGCAGACATCATGTCTTCCGGTCCACGGACCGAGGCTGAATTCGGCTTTGCTGAATGATTGAAAATGTGGGGAACGACCCCATATTTCGATTTCATTCGAGCCACCGAAACCTCCTCGGAAAATGGGTCGCTCGATGGATCCTCGATCCCTAGTTTCCCACGAGCCAAAGGCCGTAAATCCGATGAACGACACCGCCTCTCGCAAGGTCAATGACGATATCGATGGTGACACCCTTCATGAAGAATGTGGGGTGTTCGGCATTTTGGGGCACAGCGATGCCGCGGCACTGACCGCACTCGGCCTGCATGCGCTCCAGCATCGCGGGCAGGAAGCCGCCGGCATCGTCACCTTCGACGACAAAGGCAAGCAGTTCCATACAGAAAAGCGCATGGGACTGGTGGGCGACCATTACACGGACCCGGCGACGCTGGCGAAGCTGCCCGGCGAAATGGCGATCGGCCATACCCGCTACTCGACAACCGGCGAGGTGGCGCTACGCAATGTGCAGCCGCTTTTTGCCGAACTCGAGGTCGGCGGCATCGCCATCGCGCATAACGGTAATTTCACCAATGGACTGACGCTTCGCCGCCAGATCATCGCCACCGGCGCCATCTGTCAGTCGACATCGGATACGGAAGTCGTTCTGCACCTCATTGCGCGTTCCAAGCACCCGTCGTCCTCCGATCGCTTCATCGACGCGATCCGGCAGATGGAGGGCGGCTACTCCATGCTGGCCATGACCCGCACCAAGCTGATCGCCGCGCGCGATCCGATCGGCATCCGGCCGCTTGTCATGGGCGACCTCGACGGCAAGCCGATCTTCTGCTCGGAAACCTGCGCGCTCGACATTATCGGCGCCAAATATGTCCGCGACGTCGAGAATGGCGAAGTGATCATCTGCGAACTTCAGCCCGATGGTTCGGTCCTGATCGATTCCCGCAAGCCTTCCAATCCGAAGCCGGAACGGCTCTGCCTGTTCGAATATGTCTATTTCGCCCGGCCCGACTCGGTTGTCGGTGGCCGCAGCGTCTATGTCGCGCGCAAGAACATGGGCATGAATCTCGCCAAGGAGGCTCCGGTCGATGGGGACGTCGTCGTACCAGTGCCCGATGGCGGCACGCCGGCGGCACTGGGCTACGCGCAGCAAAGCGGCATTCCCTTCGAATATGGCATCATCCGAAACCACTATGTCGGCCGGACTTTCATCGAGCCGACGCAATCGATCCGGGCCTTCGGCGTCAAGCTCAAGCATTCCGCCAACCGGGCGATGATCGAGGGCAAGCGCGTCATCCTGGTGGATGATTCCATCGTTCGTGGCACGACCTCGCTGAAGATTGTGCAGATGATCCGCGATGCCGGTGCAAGGGAAGTCCATATCCGCGTCGCAAGCCCGATGATCTATTATCCGGATTTCTACGGCATCGACACGCCGGATGCCGACAAGCTGCTGGCCAACCAGTATGCCGATGTCAACGATATGGCGAAGTATATCGGCGCGGACTCGCTTGCATTCCTGTCGATCGACGGCCTTTACCGCGCGGTCGGCGGCGAGGATCGCAACGCCGCCCGGCCGCAATTCACCGATCATTATTTTACCGGCGATTATCCGACTCGTCTGCTCGACAAGGACGGCGAGGCCTTGGGTGGCAAGCTTGCCGTCATCGCCAGCAACGGCTGACACCGTCTGTTTTTCCGGTTATCAACACACGAAGGGCTCCGGCCCTTCGTTTTGTGAGAGCAACATGGTTCAGGGCATTTCATGAGCATCAATCTCAGCGGCAAGATCGCGCTCGTCACCGGCGCCTCACGCGGCATCGGCTATTTCACCGCGCTCGAACTGGCGAAAGCCGGCGCCCATGTCGTGGCCTGCGCCCGCACTGTCGGGGGGCTGGAAGAGCTCGATGACGCGATCCAGAAGGAGGGCGGCAGTGCCACGCTGGTGCCGTTCGACCTCGCGGATATGACCGCGATCGACAGCCTGGGCGGTGCGATCTTCGAGCGCTGGGGCAAGCTCGACATCCTGGTCGCCAATGCCGGTATTCTCGGCACGATTTCGCCGATCGGCCATGTCGAGGCCAAGACCTTCGAAAAGGTCATGACAACAAACGTGACCGCGACCTGGCGGCTGATCCGGTCGGTCGACCCACTGCTGCAGAAGTCCGATGCGGGCAGGGCGCTGATCCTGTCATCCGGGGCCGCGCACAAATGCCGTCCGTTCTGGGGACCCTATTCCGCCTCCAAGGCGGCAGTAGAGGCACTGGCGCGCACTTGGGCGGGCGAGACGAACCGCCTGCCGCTGCGCATTATCAGCGTCGATCCCGGCGGCACCCGCACTGCCATGCGCGCCAAGGCATTTCCTGGCGAGGATCCCGATACCCTGCCGCATCCCTCCGAGGTGGCGCGCGAGCTGGTGAAGCTCACCGGCCCCGACATGCGCGAAACCGGCAGGCTCTACATCGTCAGGGAAAAGCGTTTCGGCGACTATGTGATGCCGTAACGAAGCTAAAGCGCTTCATTGTTAAATGGAATCGGTTCTGTTGGCTTAAACGGAGTCGGATGGTCGACCGGCCGGCGCGTGTCGTAGCCAAATCTACGGCCAAGCCGGCCGGTCGATCAGGCGGCCCGTTTCAGCCAACCTCCCGCAGATTTGCTGAAGCAAATCTGCAAGACATCAGAATCTCCGGTCGTCGCGAAGCGCGACCGGTGGGCCGGGCATCTTTCCGCCAGGCTCAGAGGCGATCGTCTCGGACGTACATCCGGGTACGCCCTTCGCCAATCGCCTCCGCCCTGACGAAAACCTGCTCTGGCAGAACTGTTTCCATTTAACAATGAAGCGCTCTACCACTCCGGCTCTTCATCTTGTGCCATAGTTTGGATACAAGCAGCGGGTACGAGCGCGGTCTGGCTCGTCGGAGGATACCGGATTGGAAAACGCAATTTTCGCGGTGCTCGGCGCAGCCATCCTTGCGTGGCTGATCACCGCCTATCGCGAGAAGGGCGCCGGCGGGATCACTTATGTCCAGGCGCTCAAATTCACGCTCCTCAAGTTCGTGTTCGGCATCCGGCATTCGGGCTTCGATCCCAGCGCTGAATGGAAAGGGCCGGTCGTTTTCGTGGTCCTCGCCCAGTCCTCCCTGGATCGGGCCATTCTGAAGCCATTCCTGCCTGCCCAGACCTTCCACGTCGAAACACAGGGCGAGGACGCGGTATCCCAAGCCATGACCCTCTTCAAGTCGGTCATATCAGGCCATGGCATCGCCTGCCTCTACCTGCCGCCCCAGGTCGAGGCTTCGCCGGAAACCATGCAACTGCTGGCCGAGATCGGCGCGATCGCACGTGAAGCCAGTGCCCGGATCGTGCCGATTTTTGTGCGCGGCACGCGCTTTTCGCTGTTTTCGCAGTGGAGGAAAATCCAGGCGCCACGCAGCCTGCTGCCGCAGGTGGCGATTGCCGCCGCACCGGAGTTCCAGCTCTCGGGAACCGGCGGCCAGCATCTTGCCGACCAACTGCTGGATGGTGCTGCCAATGCGAAATTCCGCTCGGCCAACGTTCGCCAGACTCTGTTCGAGGCTCTGGTCGCGTCCGCGAAGCTCTATGGCCCGTCGCGCCTGATCCTCGAGGATGCGCTCGGAGCCAAGCTGAGCTATCGCAAGCTGCTGGTCGGCGTGCGGGTGCTTGCGCGGCGGCTGGTCGCCATGTCCAAGCGCGGCGAGGCGATCGGCATCCTGCTGCCCAATTCCACCGGCGTGGTGGTGACGATGTTCGCGGTGGCGTCCGCGGGCCGCGTCGCCGCGATGCTCAATTATACCGCGGGTCCTGCGGCGATCGTCTCGGCGCTCCGCACCGGCAATATTTCGACCGTCCTGACGTCGAAAGGCTTCATCGAAAAGGCGGATCTCGGCAGCCTGATCGAGAAGATGAAAGCCAGCGGCGCCAGGATCGTGCATGTCGAGGAACTGCGCGACAGCATCGGCTTCATGGAAAAATTCGGCGCCCTCCTGATGTGGCGGCGCCCAGTCGCGAGATCCAGGCCCAATGACCCGGCGATCGTGCTCTTCACCTCGGGCTCCGAGGGTACGCCGAAAGGTGTCGTGCTGTCCGCGGAAAGTCTCATCGCCAATGCCGCGCAAGTCGATTGCCGGATCGATTTTTCGAGCGAAGACACGCTGTTCAACGTGCTGCCGCTCTTTCATTCCTTCGGCCTGCTTGGCGGTGCATTCCTGCCGCTCTATTACGGCGTCCGCCTGTTCCTCTATCCATCGCCGCTGCACTACAAGCTCATTCCGTCACTGGCCCGCAAGGTGCAGCCAACCTTCATGTTCGGCACCGATACCTTCCTCAATGGCTACGCGCGCGCGGCCAAGGATGGGGATTTCGAGAGCCTGCGCATGATCGTCGCCGGGGCCGAGGCGGTAAAGCCCGAGACGCGGAAGATGTACCGGGAGCGTTTCGACGCCCTTGTTGTCGAAGGCTACGGCATGACCGAGGCTTCCCCCGTCGTGGCGGTCAATTCCTCGACCTTTTCTCGGGATGGCAGCGTGGGCCGGCTGCTGACCGGCATGGAAATGCGTATCGAGCCGGTCGAGGGAATTGCCGAGGGCGGGCGGCTGTCCATCTCAGGGCCCAATCTCATGCTCGGCTATCTCCTGGACGACAAGCCCAGTGTGGTGCAGCCGCTGGCCGGCAAATGGCATGACACCGGCGATATCGTCTCGATCGACGCGCGCGGGTTCATCAGCATCAAGGGCCGGGCGAAGCGTTTCGCCAAGATTGCCGGCGAGATGATCTCGCTCGGTGCCGTCGAAATGATGGTAAAGCAACTCTGGCCCGAGGCCGACCATGCGGCCATAGCCGTTCCGGACAAGCGCCGCGGCGAACGGATCGTGCTGGTCACCACACAGTCGCCAGCCCGCAAGGACGAGCTTATCGCTTATTCCAAGCGCTTCGGCGCGACCGAGATGATGATCCCCGACGATATCGTCAACGTGCCCGAGATACCTGTAATGGGCAGCGGCAAGGTGGACTATGCGGCGACCGCGCAGTTAGTGGCCGGAACCGTCGCCGTCTGAATCCACTGTGCGGCCGGCAGGCACTTCGGGAACCACGCCTTCCTCCACGTCTGTCTCGTGCGCTGGTAGCGAGCCGTATTTCTTCATCCACGCACGGGCGCCGAAGGGCAATGTGCAGAGATAGAGAATCGAGGTCGCGGCAAGAACCTGCCAAGTGTAGCTCATCAGCAGCGCCACATAGACCACGACGACCAAGATGAAGGGCAGGGCGTTTTCGCGCCGGATCACGCCCTGCGCCTTGCCCGACCAGACCGGGATGCGCGAGACCAGGAGATAGCCGATCAGCACTGTATAGGCTGCCGAGCAATAGCCATAGAGCGGTGAGGCCTCCAGCCCCAGGAAGCCGATATAGACCGGCAGCATGACGAGCAGCGCGCCGGCGGGCGCCGGCACGCCGACGAAATACTCCGACAGCCATTTCGGCTTGTTGGCGCGCTCGGTCATCACATTGAAGCGCGCCAGCCTGAGGCCTGCCGAGATCGCGAAGATCAGCGCGGCGATCCAGCCAATCGAACGCGCCTGATCGAGCACATAGACATAGAGCACGAGCGCCGGGGCGACGCCGAAATTGACGATATCGGCGAGCGAATCCATCTGCACGCCGAAATTCGAGGTGGCGCGCATCATCCGCGCGACGCGTCCATCGATGCCATCGAGAAAGGCCGCGACCAGCACCATGGAGACGGCCAGTTCATAACGGCCTTCGAAGGCCAGCCTTATGCCGGTCAGGCCGGCGCAGATCGCCAGCACCGTGATAAGGTTGGGCACCATCATGCGCAGCGGGATTTCGCGCAGCCGCGGACCGCGGGCTCCGTCGTCCTTGGCATGCGTTCCAGGGGGGGTGGCGGCGCTATCCATTTCCTGGTTCCTCACATCCGACGCCCAAGCACCGGCCCCTTGTCGCTGCCGAATTCCGCGAGCACCGTCTCGCCGCCGATCGCGGCCTGGCCCACGGTCACGCGCGGGGTAAAGCCCTCGGGCAGGTAGACATCGAGCCGCGAGCCGAAGCGGATCAGGCCGAAACGCTGGCCAGCATCGACCTGCATGGTCGGCGTGACCCAGCATACGATGCGGCGCGCGACGAGGCCCGCTACCTGTACCACGCCGATCCGGCCGTGCGCCGTGTCGATGACGAGGCCGTTTCGCTCATTGTCTTCGCTCGCCTTGTCGAGATCGGCATTGAGGAACTTGCCTTCGCGATAGACGACATGATCGATAATGCCCTTCATCGGCGCGCGGTTGATATGGCCGTTGAAGACATTCATGAAAATCGAGATCTTCAGCATTGGCTCGGCGCTCAGCGCCAGTTCTGCCGGCGGGACCGTCATCGAAACCAGCGACACCGTGCCATCGGCCGGGCTGATCGCGTAGTCTTCGTCCTGCGGCACCGAGCGTTCGGGATCGCGGAAGAAATAGGCGCACCAGAGCGTCAGGATCAGGCCGATCCAGAACAGCGGCTGCCAGAGAAAGCCAAGGATCAAGGACACCGCAAAGAAGGCGACGATGAACTTGTGCCCTTCCCGATGGATCGGCACGAGTGTTTTGCGGATGGTATCGACAAGGCTCATTCGATCGGGGCTCCTGATTGACGCATCGCACTAGCGCGAAATGGGGTCCTCTTCAACCATGTTCAAGGCGGAAAGGTTTCGTGGGAGGGGAGAGGTGCGGTTAGATGCCCAGGAACAGGACGTCGAGCGCCGCGGTGATCTGATCGCGTTGGTCAGCTATGTTACCTAAGCTCTTGCCAATATCGCGCGTTCTCACTGCGGACATCAACTGCGGCATGAACAGATATGTGCGGGAATTGAAGCGCAGTTACCGGTTGACCCTCCGCAGAGGCTTCAGCCGTGGATCGGCTGGAACCAATGGCGCGGAAGACGTGTATTATACTCATCGACAGCGCCCGATTGCAGTCGACAAACGGCGTATCCGAGCCCGGCAAGGAATAGACGTCGAATTGTGCCATCAGAACTGGCGGTACTTTTCGAGCGGAAGCCCGTGCTCCTCGACCCAGGCATTCATCGACGCGAATGCCTCGGCGTTTTCCATTTTGAAGAGACGTTCTTTTTCAAGGCGTTCCTCCGGCGTCCTTGCTGCGCGCTCGGCACGAAGGCGCTCGAAATCGGCTTGCATGTTCCGCGTCTCGGGCATTTTCTTTGAGCTGGACATCTCGCCCTCTGTCTTCATCCAAGCATACTAGCTGTTTGCCGCCGAATTTCAACGCTCAAACATACCGCCGCTCATAGCGCTTGCCCAAACTCGTCAACAGCTCGTAGCCGATTGTGCCTGCCGCGCGGGCAGCCTCATCCAGCGTGATTCCGTTTCCGAAGAGCGAGACGTAATCGCCTGTTTTCACCTGCGATTCCGCGATATCGGTGATGTCGAACATGGTGAGATCCATGGTAACGCGGCCGATGACAGGCACTTTCCGCCCCGCTACAAAACCGAAGGCACCGGGCGAGCCGGTCTTTCTCAGCGCCACGCCGGATCCGGACAGCGACCTCTGCCAGCCATCCGCATAACCCGCGCCCACGACGGCCACGCGGCTGTCGCGCGCCAGCGTTTGGGTGGCGCCATAGCTGACCTTCCCGCCGGCGGCGACGTTGCGGATTTGCAGGATGCGCGCCTCGGCAGTGACGACGGGCCGCATCGGGTTGACCACGCCGCACACGGATTCGCCGCCGTAAAGCGCGATGCCGGGACGGGTGAGATCGAAATGATATTCGGGGCCGAGGAAGATGCCGCCCGAACTCGACAGGCTTGATTCGATGCCTGCGAAAAGTTGGGTAATCGCCTGAAAGGACTGAAGCTGCTGGCGGTTCAGCGGATGGCTCGGCTCATCGGAGCAGGCGAGGTGGCTCATCAGCATATCAGGGGCCTGCGCGCCGGCCGCCGACAGGCTTGCCGCTTCCTCGGGGCTCAAGCCAAGCCGGTTCATGCCGGTATCGACGTAGAGCGCGTGAGGGTGCACTCGACCGAGGGCGCGGAAAAAATCGAGCTGTTCGATCGAGGCGATCACTGGAATGAGACCGTTAGCGAAGCAGTCCTTCTCCCATCCGCCCCAGATCCCCGAAAGGACGAAAATCCGCGCCTCCGGCAGTGTGCGGCGCAGTTCGACGCCCTCGGTGACTGTTGCAACGAAAAACGTCCGGCAACCGGCTCGGGCCAGGGCTCGCGCTACCGGTGGGGCACCCAGCCCATAGGCATCCGCCTTCAGCACGGCCGAGGTTTCGGCGCGCCCGCAGCGCTCTGCCAGTATCCGCCAGTTGGCGGCAATCGCACCGGCATCGATCGTCAGCCGCGCGGGCGCGATATCGAAGGTGTCGGCTTGTGGCGGCGGCATATCCATGGCCGCGCTCTTAATGAGAAAGCGCGCCGGGAGCAAGCATGAGCACTTTTGTTCAAGACGGTTCCCTGAAAATGCGGTATTTCAACCACCATGCAGAATGTCTCTCAATCGCAGGCGACGGAAGCCGTGCCGGTGACGGCGAAGGAAATGACCAGTTTCTGGCGGGCCAAGCCCTTCCGGGACATGGAATGCATGACCGCGACCTTCATCACCCACGAATTCGCGCCGCACGCACATGACACGTTTTCGATCGGTGCGATCGAATCTGGCTGCCAGATCGCGAACATCCGTGGCGAGCGCGAATTCACGGGGCCGGGCGCTCTCTATCTGCTCAATCCCGGCGAGATCCACGACGGCGCACCCGGCATCAGCGACGGCTATCGCTACCGGATGATCTATCCCGATATCGCGCTGCTGACGGGAATTCTCGAGGATGTCACCGGCCGCAGCTTCCGGGGAACGCCGAGCTTCTCACGCCAGCTCCTGCATGACCCGGATCTCGCGCAGGCGTTCCATCATGCCCACAAACTGGTGGAGGCCGGAGATGAGCCGCTCGCGGCGGAAGAGGCGATGTATAGCGTTCTCTCGCGGATGTTTGCCCAATATGGCAGCGTCATCATCTCGCCGCCGGCCGAGGCGGGTCGCACCGGCGTGGAGCGCGCGCGGGACTATCTCGCCGAGAATTTCGAAGGCGACATCGGGCTCGAGGAACTGGCGGGGGTCGCGGGGCTCAGCCGTGCGCATCTGATCCGGTCTTTCCGGAGGGAGTTCTTCATCACTCCGCATGCCTTCCAGACCGATATGCGTGTCCGCCATGCTCGCCAGTTGTTGCGCGCCGGCATGTCGCCGTCCGAGACAGCGGCGCAATGCGGCTTTGCGGACCAGGCGCATTTTACGCGTCACTTCAAGGCGCGCACGGGTGTGACGCCCGCCGTCTTCCGCAACGGCTGAATTTCTTCGCCCTCGAGCACTTTCCTTCAAGACGCGCGTTATGCCAGCGGCTAGTAAGCGCGCAATCAATCGGGAGACGCCATGACCTGGAAAGCGGAATTTGTCGCCGGCTTGAAAACCATCGCACCGATTATCATTGCGGCCATGCCGATCGGCCTTGTCTTCGGCGCTGTGGCCGCCGCCAAGGGGCTTTCGCCGCTGGAAGCGACTTTGATGAGCGCGATGGTGTTCGCCGGGGGCTCGCAATTCGTGGCGATGGATATCTGGACGCATCCGGCAAGCTGGACGGCGCTCGGCTTCGCGGCCCTGCTGGTCAACATCCGCCACGTCCTGATGGGCGCATCGATCGGCGGCAAAATGGGTTCTTTTTCGCCCTGGAGGAAATACCTTTCTATGCTGGTCATGGCGGACGAGAATTGGGCGATGGCGGAAGCCCGCGCACGCAAGGCGACGCTCACGCCTGCCTTTTTCGCGGGGCTTTCGGTGCTCTTCTATCTCAACTGGATCGCCTGCACCCTTGCCGGCGCGTTGCTCGGCGCCTTCCTCGGCGATCCCGCCGTGATCGGGTTGGACTTCGCTTTCCCGGCGGTCTTCATCGTGCTGGTCATGGGGTTCTGGAAGGGTGCGGCGACCGGTATGGTGCTGATCGCGAGCGCGCTCGCCTCGATCCTGGTGCATTACCTGGTTCCGGGCGCCTGGTATATCGCAGCGGGCGCGGCGGCGGGACTGGTGGCGGCGGTCGTTACCGGACGGTTCAGAAAAATCGCGGTGGCGCAATGACGATCGACCTCAACACATTTCTCGCCATCCTCGCCATGGCCGTCGCGACAATCCTCACCCGCGTCTCCGGCGTGTTCCTGCTGCGCTATCTCACGATCGGCGAGCAGACCCGGGAGGCGCTGGATGCCATACCGCCGGCGGTGCTGATGGCCGTCATTGCGCCCACTGCGCTGGCTACCGGCTTGGCAGAGACGATCGCATGTGCAGTGACGGCACTTGCGGCGCTTCGGCTGCCGTTGCTCGCCTGTGTGGCGATTGGGGTGGGAACGGTGGTGGCATTGCGGGCGGTTGGGCTTTAAGTGTTCAAAACAGCTTTATCTTTAAGCTTGCATTATTTGCGCATGCCGGCACGGCGCCCGCCTCGGCAATAGCGTCACCGATTTCCTCGACGGAGAGCTTTCGTCCATTCGTCTTGCCGCGCAAAAAGCCCTGCAGATCCCCCATCGTCTCTTTCGAGCGCTCGGCGCTTAATTGTACCCGGCTATCCGGCAGCAGGTCGACGTGAATCTTGTCACCGGGCTCTATGCCAAGATGTTGTAGCACATCTTCACAGAGGGCAATTTGTCCTCCGGATGTGACAGTCAACGCTCTCATATCGCGGACTCCGGTGCATCAGACGGAAAAGATTATGCAACTTCTATATTATCATTAATTTGAACATGGCGCACAATCGAACTGCAGAGTTTGCATTTTGGCAATGCGTCATCTAAATTCGCGATACAGGTATCGCAGGAGCGTAGTTATGCCACTTTCCATTAGACTGCCCGCCGAGGTCGAAGAGCGCCTCGACAATCTCGCCGCCAAGACCGGCCGAAGCAAGACCTTTTACGTGATGGAGGCTGTGCGGGAGCATCTCTCGGATATGGAAGACCTCTATCTCGCCGAACAGCGGCTGATCGACATCCAGGCCGGCCGCACCAGGACCATTCCGCTCGAAGATCTGATGAAGCAGCATGGCCTGGACGATTGAGATCGATCCGGCGGCAGCGAAGGAACTGAACAAGCTTGATCCGGTTTCAATCAAGCGAATCCTGAAGTTCCTGCATGAACGCGTTTCCAACCTTGATGATCCCAGAAGCATTGGCGAAGCGTTGAAGGGTTCTAAGCTCGGTGAATTCTGGAAGTATCGGATCGGCGATTATCGCGTCATCTCGCGCATCGAGGACGGCAAAATGGTCGTCCTCGTGGTGAAGATCGGCAATCGCCGGGACGTCTATAAATAGCCGCCCCGGCAAGCCCTCAATGCTCGTATTGCGTAAAGCTCGGATCCGCCAGATCCGTGAAGCGGGTGAATTCCGCCTGGAAGGCGAGTTTCACCGTGCCGGTCGGTCCGTGGCGCTGCTTGGCGATGATCACGTCGGCGGTGCCCTTGACCTTGTCCATGTTGGATTCCCATTCCGTGTATTTCGGATCGTCGGGATCGCGCGGCTCGGCGTTTTTCACATAATACTCCTCGCGGAACACGAAGAGAACGACGTCGGCGTCCTGCTCGATCGAGCCGGACTCACGCAGGTCGGAAAGCTGCGGGCGCTTGTCGTCCCGGCTCTCGACCTGGCGCGACAGCTGGGAGAGCGCGATGATCGGCACGCCGAGTTCCTTGCCGAGCGCCTTGAGGCCGGTGGTGATCTGCGTCACTTCCTGCACGCGGTTCTCGCCGGATTTGCCGGAACCGGTCATCAGCTGGATATAGTCGACGACAAGGCAATCGAGGCCGCGCTGTCGCTTCAGGCGGCGGGCGCGCGCTGAAAGCTGCGCGATCGAGATGCCGCCGGTCTGGTCGATATAGAGCGGGATTTTCTGCATCATCTGCGAACATGCGACGAGCTTCTCGAAATCCGCTTCGGTAATATCGCCGCGCCGGATTTTCGACGACGAGACTTCCGTCTGCTCCGAGATGATGCGGGTGGCCAGCTGTTCGGACGACATTTCGAGTGAGTAGAACCCGACGACGCCGCCGTTCTTCGCCCTGAAGGAGCCGTCGGGCATGATTTCCTGCTCGTAGGACGCCGCGATATTGTAGGCGATATTGGTGGCGAGCGAGGTCTTTCCCATGCCTGGACGGCCGGCCAGCACGATCAGGTCGGAGCGCTGCAGACCGCCCATCTTGGCGTCGAGTGACGTGATGCCGGTGGAAATACCGGAGAGATGGCCGTCGCGCTCGAAGGCCGCGCCCGCCATGTCGATCGCCTGCGCCACGGCATCCGCAAAGGCCTGGAAGCCGCCGTCGTAGCGGCCGGTCTCGGCGAGTTCGAACAGGCGCCGTTCGGTGTCCTCGATCTGGGTTTGGGGCGGCATGTCGAGCGGCGCGTCGTAAGCGATATTGACCATGTCCTCGCCGATGGTGATCAGCGAGCGGCGCAGCGCCAGATCGTAGATCGCGCGGCCATAGTCCTCGGCATTGATGATCGAGACGGCATCGGCGGCCAGACGCGCCAGATACTGCGCCACGGTGAGGTCGCCAACTTTATCATCGGCGGGCAGGAAGGTTTTGATCGTCACCGGATTGGCGGATTTGCCCATGCGGATGATATCGCCGGCAACCTCGAAGATGCGGCGATGCAGCGGCTCGTTGAAATGCACCGGCTTCAGAAAGTCCGACACGCGGTAGAAGGCGTCGTTGTTGACCAGCATGGCGCCGAGCAGCGCCTGCTCCGCCTCGAGATTGTTCGGTGCTTCGCGATAATGCGGCGTTGCATCGGTATTGCTGATGGCAGCGAGTTTGCGCGCGGCGTCTTTCATTCTGTTGTCCGTCACATTTCTGTCTTGAAGGTGCCGATCCTATAGACCGGTTGGCCCCAAGACGCAGATGAAACTTGCCAATTCGTTAAGCTGTAGCCGATCTCCACAGGTTGACGGGACGGTGGATAAGATCACCATTGACACATCTTTCCGTTGACTCGGGTTAGCCGACTCGGAGTGAACATTTATAGAACAAAAAGGCCCGCACGGGAAGTACGGGCCTTTTGAAGGGGATGCGGTAGAATCGGCTATTCGGCCGCCTCGTGCGGGAAGCGAACGGAACCGGCCTGCTGTTTCTGCTCGATCTGGCGCAAGCAGGTTTCGGCGGACTGGATATAGTCGCGGGTCAGCGGCACCGCCTCCTGATCATGCGCCAGCTGGAACTGGAAGATTACCAGGTTCTGCCAGCGGAAGGCGCTTTCGGACGAGGCGAGGTAGAATTCCCAGATGCGGCAGAACTTCTCGTCGTAGAGTGCCTTGGCCTCCTCGCGCCTTGCCATGAAACGCTCTCGCCATGCCTTCAGCGTCTCGGCATAATGCAGCCGCAGGATCTCGATATCGGTGATCTTGAGGCCCGAGCGCTCGATGGCCGGCATGACTTCGGAGAGAGCAGGGATATAGCCGCCCGGGAAGATATACTTCTCGATGAACGGATTGGTCGTGGATGGCACATCCGTGCGGCCGATCGTGTGCATCAGCATCACGCCGTCTTTCTTGAGGAGATCGGCGGATTTCTTGAAATACGTGTCATAAAACGGCCGGCCGACATGTTCGAACATGCCGACGGAAACGATACGATCGAACTTTTCCTCGACATGGCGATAGTCCTCAAGGTCGAAGCGGATGTCATCCTTCAGGCCGCCTTCCATGGCGCGTTTGCGGGCAATGGCAAGCTGCTCGTCCGAAAGCGTGACGCCCTTGACCTGGGCGCCGAGATTGCGCGCCAGATAGAGCGCCATGCCGCCCCAGCCGCAGCCAATGTCGAGCACGGAAAGCCCCGGCCGGTTCATCACCATCTTGGCCGCGATATGCCGCTTCTTGGCGAGTTGCGCCTCTTCGAGATCGCTATCCGGCGTCTCGAAATAGGCGCAGGAATATTGCCGGTCGGCATCGAGGAAGAGATCGTAGAGTGCGCCGGTCAGATCGTAATGATGCTGCACATTCTTTCGCGAGCGCTGGGCGAAATTGTATTCCTTGAAGAAGCGGAAGGCGTAGCGGAATTTCGCGAGCACCTTCATCCAAGGCTTGTAATCGAACCCGCCATCCGGATTGCCCGTGAACACGGCCTCCAGAAGGTCGTACATATCGCCTTCGACGAGATCGAGCGCCCCGTTGCCATAACATTCGCCGAGATAGTATTCGGGATTGTAGGCGACGAGCCATTCAGCCTTGGCTGTATTGAAACGGACGTGAACCGGTTTTCCGGTTCCGCCTCCATAGAGACGGCATGTGCCGTCGGCATAAGTGATAGTCAGATTACCCTTGCGAACAAGAGACGCGATAAAATGGTCTAGAATGCGATTCATATGTCAGCTCCACGCGCATTACACACAACTGACAGCAGGCCGAACGGAGGCAATTTGGAGCACACCGGGCGGTAAGCATGTCCAAAACATTAACAGAAAGTAAAATCTAGCAAAGAATCTCCAGTTGGCAATGGGCCATGATTGGCTGATTGTTCAAATTTGCACAAGAAACCATTCCGATTTGTGATATGGTTAACAGGTAATCGGAAACGCAAAACGCCCCCGGATGGTTCCGGAGGCGTTCGAAAAGCGGCGCAAACCGCTGAAAAGATCGTGCGATCTTACATTTCTTCGCCATCGTCCATCTGGCTGGCGTCGAAGAAGTCTTCCGGCTTCAGCGCATCCTCGTCGATGCCGTAGATGGCATCCGCCGAGGTCAGGCTCTCGCCCTTGGACTGGCGGGCGGCTTCGTCGGCCGAGCGGGCGACGTTGAGTTCGATCGTGACGGTGACTTCGGCATGCAGGTGCAGAACCACCTTGTGCAGGCCGATCATCTTGATCGGGGTGTTGAGGTCGACCTGGTTGCGGCCGATGCTGAAGCCCTCGGCGGAGACGATTTCGGCGATGTCGCGGGCAGCGACGGAGCCGTACATCTGGCCCGTCTCGCCGGCGGAGCGGACGACCACGAAGGACTTGCCTTCGAGCTTGTCGGCAATCTTCTGGGCTTCGCTCTTGCGCTCGAGATTGCGTGCTTCAAGCTGCACGCGCTCGGTCTCATAGCGCTTCTTGTTGGCTTCGTTGGCGCGCAGTGCCTTGCCGAGCGGCAGCAGGTAATTACGGGCATAACCGTCCTTGACCTTTACCGTCTCGCCCATCTGGCCGAGCTTGTTGACGCGTTCGAGGAGAATGACTTGCATGTGAGAGTTCCTTTCAGTTCGGAGTTTCGGAGTTTTCGTTGGGTTTATTCGGCGTGAGCGCGATGGCCCGACGCGGATTGGCAAGGCCGATGATCACGATGACAATGCCCAGGATTGTGCTGAACATATAGGTTAGGACGAGTGCGGGCAGGGCCCAGGATTTGTCGCGCCAGGCGTTATGGATGACGGCGAAGCCCGACAATAGAAAACCGGCTCCAAGGGCGCCGGCAAGGGAAGCTCCAGCGATCTGGGCTTTGCCGCCGACAATGACTAGTGCAAGACCGAAGAAGAACAGGGCAAGCGCGAGACGGTTCATGCGCAGACTGGAGCGAATATCCTCGCGTGGCCTGACATTGCGGCGGGCCGCGGCGAGGATACGCGTCGCGTAGTAGAAACCCGCAAAGAGCTGAACAAGAAGGCCTGCTGCTATCGTCACGGGCATCATCGTTCTGGACGTTGCCTCCAGCCAGACCTTTTCCGCGGGAAGAATGATCACGTCAGGCCTTATTTCCTTCATCATCTGAACGGTTTGTTCGACCTGGCCGGCGTAATCTATCGGCTGCATCAGAAGAAGGAAAGTTGTGGCAAGAGCGGCGACCAAGGCACCGGCAAGCAGAATATCTGAGAGCGGATACCAAGCGAGCGCCGTCTCGGGCCCCCCGATCTCGCTTGCGGGACGGGCGAGGCTCGCAAGGTGGCTCATAACGGCCGCGGGCAGCAAAAGGCCGGCGAGAAGCAAAATGTCGGCGACCGAAGAGGTGAAGGCACCTATTGCGACTGCAGCGGAAGCCACCGCAACGAGGCCGGCGACCCGGCCGAAACCCAGACCCGCAAGAAACAGAGCCGTCATCGCGGCGATCGGTCCGATCAAAGGCAGGGACGGCGACACCGCCGAAAGGAGGGCGGCGACCAGTCCGGCGATGATGCCGATCAATATCGGGTTGACGTTCGGTTTCATTTACGCTCGCTGTCCTGTCCATTCAATCGAATGAAGCAGTTAGGGGATTTTCCTGATAAAGTGATTCAGGTCCCCAACATGGGATTTCTGTTTTTCCGATCCGCGCCCATCGCGGAAGGGAATGCGTGAGGCGCCCGGCACCTCACGCGGAGTCAGTTGCCGGAGAGTCAATCCCCAGCGCTGAGCGTTACGCTACGACGTAAGGCAGCAGGCCGAGGAAGCGGGCGCGCTTGATGGCCTGGGCCAGTTCGCGCTGCTTCTTCTGGGAAACGGCGGTGATGCGGGATGGAACGATCTTGCCGCGCTCGGAAATGTAGCGCGAGAGCAGCTTGACGTCCTTGTAGTCGATGCGCGGCGCATTCTGGCCCGAGAAGGGGCAGGTCTTGCGGCGGCGATGGAATGGACGGCGCGCGGCGGTAGCGGATGAAATTTCAGACATGAGCAGATCTCCTTACGATTCGCGCGGACGGAACGGACGGTCGCCATCACGGCGCGGCGGACGATCACCACGGTCTTCGCGCGGACGGAACGGACGGTCGTCGCCATCACGGCGGGGACGGTCGTCGCGGTCGCGCTTCTGCATCATGGCCGACGGGCCTTCCTCGTGAGCTTCGACCTTGACGGTCATGAAGCGCAGGATGTCTTCGTTGTAGCGCTGCTGGCGCTCGACTTCCTGGATCGCGGCTGCCGGGGCATCGACGTCCATGAGGACGTAGAAGGCCTTGCGGTTCTTCTTGATGCGGTAGGTGAGGGACTTGAGGCCCCAGTTCTCGATGCGCCCGACCTTGCCGCCGAGGGATTCGATCACGCCCTTGTATGTTTCAACAAGCGTGTCGACCTGCGGAGCGGCGATATCCTGCCGGGCAAGGAAGCAATGTTCGTAAAGAGCCATGAAATGACTTGCCTTTCTTGCGTTTTCATCAATCCCATCCGGAATGGCGCCAAGCCTCAACGACTGTTCTTTGTTTGCGGGCAAGCCCGCGGGGCAAGAAAAGCGTCTGTTCGGTACGGTCGAGAGCGGAGACACGGGAAGCCGGAACCCTGTGGTTCCTCACGGTTTCAACGACGAAACCGGCCTTCCGTAAAGCCACCAGCCAAATGACCGGATGTTTGATGAGGCCGGCTTTTACAGGAAAATGCGGCGAAAGCAAGGGGTGGTGGTACGTGAGCTTTGGCCAATTGCTGCAATTAGCGGTTCTAGGATGGTTGTATTATTATTAATCACACCAATAAGTATTGATTGTCGTCGAGATTGGTTGTATGACGCCCTTATCGGAGTCCAGCAATCGGGGGATACAATGGACGCTTTTTTGACGACGGTAGGTTTGCTCTTCTTCACCTTTCTCGTGCTTGCCGCTGCCGTGGAAGCCATTCTGGAGAGCCTTCGCGGTGCCCTGGAATTCATACCTGGCGCCAATCCGCTAAGGCCACGCATTTCACTCGATGATGCTTTGAAGCTAAGCGACGAGTTCGCTTCCGGAAATGATGTACTCAACGTCAAGGTGGCTGGAATCAAGAAGGTCGCCGAGCAGATTGAAGGGTTGAGTTCCAACACTGCCGCCTTGCTCGACGGTGCCATGAGAAAAGCAACGCCGGAAGAAAGGGCGGCCGAGGTGAATGCGGTTACCTCGGATCTCAAGAAGACGCTTGACGCGAAGGATCGCTACAAGATCCTGATCCTCCGCATCCTCTCGGCAATCATCGGATGTCTGCTGGTTTGGTGGTTGAAGGTGAACATTTTCGACATCCTTGTCGATCAACCCAACGCACCCGTTTTTCTTGTTCAAAACAGGGACTTCTTGGAGAGTGATTTTCTGAGCATCCTGCTTGGCGGCCTTGCGGCGGCGGCCGGCAGTTCTTATTGGCACGACCAACTGGATCGTGTTCGAAAGCTGAAGGAGATGACCAAACAGGTCAACGCCGTCGTCAAGCAGCAGGGTTGATGCGGGTAGGGGCTTTTGCTACCGCACCTTCAGCACGTAGTCGCCTTTGTCCATCTCGAATGTGTACCTCGGCACACCTTGCTCCAGCGCGCCGGCTTCGAAATCGATCGTGATCGCATCGTCCGAAAGCCTGGACTTGACGATCAACTGGCCCTGGGAAACGCTAATATCGAGGTCGTCGGGGGCGAAGGCAAAGCTCGTCTTGCCGGTGCCGAAGATGGCGGGGTAGCCGAAGCGGATGTCGATCGGCCCATTGGTGCCGACCGTATCCTTGCCGTCGCCCTTGACGAAGGACAGTTCGGCCGGATCGTCGCCGGTGTTGCGGATGGTGATCGTGTCGTTGCCGGTGCCACCAGTGGCAAAAATACGGTTGCCTTCGAGATAGATCGTGTCATCTCCGGCGCCGCCGTCGATGCCGAGCATGGCGTCGGCGCTGATCTTGATCGTGTCGTTTCCATTGCCACCCGTCACGCCGAGCGCCAGGTCCGTCTTCATCTGGATCATGTCGTTGCCATCGCCGCCATCGACATCGCCGATATAGGATGCCGCGACATTCAGGGTGTCGTTGCCGCCGCCGCCATTGAGCAATGCCAGCGTGCCGGCCTTCATCGTGATCGTGTCATCGCCGCCGCGGGTGGAAATATTGAATGCGGAACTGGCCTTCATATCGAGCTTGTCGGCGTCCTCGGTGCCGGCGGCGGTGGTGATATGTCCGCCTTCTTCACTGACGGTTGCCTCGGCCTCGCTGGCCTGATGCTCCATGTTGTAGATAATCGCGATGATATTGGCGAGTGCTCGCTGGGATGCGGTGGTGCCCGTATCGGCGTCGTAGGACGGCGGCCGGAACGTGCTCGGTCCCGCAGAATCCGCCGCGGGCTTATGAGTCCGCCCGAACAGCTGATCGACGACGTCACGCGCACTTGCGGTGCAAAGATTTGTGCTGAGCCCGAACATTGGTCGATCACCTCAGCGGCCAGAACTTGATCGTTCCAGCAACCGCAGACACCCCGCGCCACACATCGCGCATGTCTGTATTATACCGTAACGCGCCAATTCATTCTACTCTGTAAGATGAATGTGGTTAGAACTTCGTTAAGAACGATTTATATTGCAAGAAGACTGACGTCAAACCAGACGTCTTCGTATCCTCCGGCTATGAGAAAACGCCAACCTGCAGGAAGAGCCAGATATTGTTCTATGGCCGGCAACAGAGATTGAATGTGATCGACGTGAAGAGGCAGGAAGAAGTCTTCCCGATCCTCCCACTCACCGGCCCAGATGTACCATCCATTGGTGCCCTTTTCTGCTGGGTGGCGCAGTCCATGAATTGGGGCGATCGTGCCGCCAATTGCGGACTTGCTTATCCCTAGCTTGGAACCCGCGAGAGGGATGTCCGGCCGACAATTAAACTTCTCGCAAATCTTGCGTTGTTGCTCTTCCAGATGGAAATTCATTAGATCGGCATCGGATATTTCCGGATCACCGCCCTGATATCCCGGATCACGGCATCGTCGAGCGCCAGATCCTTGGCGGAAATATCCGTCCCGAGCTGTTCCATTGTCGTGGCGCCTATGATCACCGATGTCATGAATGGTCGCGTCAGGCAGAAGGCCAGCGACATCCGCGCCGGATCCAGCCCGTGCTTGTTCGCGACTTCGACGAATTCGGTTACGGCAGGTTCCTGGTGGGGGGTGAGACGGCCGCCGAGATCGCCGTTGATCGACGCGCGCGACCCCGCGGGGATGGCGCCGCCGAGATATTTTCCGGAGAGCAGCCCGCCGGCAAGCGGCGAAAAAGCGAGCAGCCCGATATCTTCGTGATGGGCGACTTCCGCGAAATCGAGGTCGTGCTGGTGGTAGAGGAGATTGTATTCGTTCTGGATCGAGGCGACACGCGGCAGGCCGTGTTCGTCCGCGAGCTTCAGATACTGCATCGTACCCCAGACCGTGTCGTTGGAGAGGCCGAAGGCGCGGACCTTGCCCGCCTTGTGCGCTTCGCCGATCGCTTCCAGGATTTCCCTGAAATTGGCGATCACGTCCTCGCGCGGCGGCTGGCGGTCGGGCGTGTAGTTCCATGCCTGACGGAAGTGATAATGCCCGCGATTGGGCCAGTGAAGCTGGTAAAGGTCGATATAATCGGTGTCGAGGCGCATGAGACTGAGATCGATCGCCTTGCGAATTTCGTCGCCCGAGATCGGAACGCCGTCCCGGATCCAGGAACGGCCCGGCCCGGCGATCTTGGTCGCCACCACGATTCTGTCACGGTTGCCGCGCGCCTTCATCCAGGTGCCGACGAAGCGTTCGGTATCGCCTTGCGTCTCCTCGGAAGTCGGTGTCACGGGGTAGAGTTCCGCCGTATCGATGAAATTGACGCCCTCGGCGATCGCATAGTCCATCTGCCCATGCGCTTCGGATTCTGTGTTCTGGCTGCCCCAGGTCATGGTGCCGAGACAGATTTCCGACACCTGCATGCCGGTGCGGCCGAGCGGATTGAAGCGCATGGAATATCCCTGGAAATTGAAGCGAAGAGAGGCAAAACGCGCCGCAATCTAAGCAGATTTTGCTGCCGTGCAAGGGATCGGGAGCGCGTTTTCCCTGTTAAAACCGGTTGGCAGCGGATCACCAAAGCTTGACAGGCTGCAAGATTGTGTGAATGGGAAGGCCAAAGACGAGAACGATAGGGAGCCGCCATGACGGTCGCATTCACGTTTCCCGGCCAGGGCAGTCAGTCCGTCGGCATGGGCAAGGAACTGGCGGACAGCTTTGCCGAGGCGCGCGCGGTGTTCGACGAGGTCGATGAGGCGCTTGGTGAAAAGCTCTCCGATGTCATGTGGAACGGCCCCGAGGAGACATTGACGCTGACGGCCAACGCCCAGCCGGCGCTCATGGCGGTTTCGATCGCCGCGATCCGGGTGATGCAGGCGCGCGGACTTGATCTCAAGTCGAAGGTCGCCTACGTCGCCGGCCATTCCTTAGGCGAATATTCCGCGCTCTGTGCCGCCGGCACTTTCTCGCTGGCTGATACGGCGCGGCTGCTTCGTATTCGCGGCAATGCCATGCAGGCCGCCGTGCCGGCAGGCAAGGGCGCCATGGCGGCGATCATCGGGCTTGAGCACTCCGCCGTCGAAGCCATCTGTCAGTCGGTCGCTTCACTTGGCGCCTGCCAGATCGCCAACGACAATGGCGGCGGCCAGCTGGTCGTATCCGGCGAGAAGGAAGCGGTCGAAAAGGCTGCCGCACTCGCCAAGGAACAGAAGGCGCTACGGGCCATTCTGCTTCCCGTGTCCGCACCGTTCCATTCCCGCCTGATGGCGCCTGCTGCCGACGCCATGGCGGAGGCACTTTCCAAGGTGCAGGCCAACAGCCCCGTCGTGCCCATCATAGCCAATGTGCGCGCGGCGCCGGTGACGGATGCGTCGGAGATCGTCAAGCTTCTCGTCGAGCAGGTCACGGGACAGGTGCGCTGGCGCGAGACGGTGGAGTGGTTTGCCAAGAACGGCGTCACCTCGCTCTATGAGATCGGTTCGGGTAAGGTCCTGACCGGCCTTGTCCGTCGCATCGACAAGACGCTCGCCGGCACGGCTGTCAATACGCCTGCCGACGTCGACGCAGCACTCGCCGTGCTGAACGCCTGAACGTATCAAGATAAGGATTGCGAGACATGTTCGACCTGACCGGCCGCAAGGCGCTTCTGACGGGTGCAACCGGGGGAATCGGCGAAGAGATCGCGCGGGCGCTGCACGCACGCGGCGCGACCGTCGGCCTGCACGGCACGCGACGTGAAAAGCTTGAGCAACTGGCCGCCGACCTCGGCGAGCGGACGCATATCTTCACGGCCAATCTCACCGACCGCGCCCAGGTGAAGGAACTGGCAAAGGCGGCCGAACAGGAACTCGGCGGCGTCGATATTCTCGTCAACAATGCGGGCATCACCAAGGACGGTCTGATGATGCGGATGAGCGACGAGGACTGGGACAATGTCCTCAACATCAATCTTAACGCCGCTTTCCTGCTGACCCGCGAGTTCTGTGGCCCGATGATGAAGCGCCGCTACGGCCGGGTCGTCAACATCAGCTCCGTGGTCGGCACGACGGGAAATCCGGGCCAGGCCAATTACTGCGCCTCAAAGGCCGGCATGGAAGGGTTCACCAAGGCATTGGCCGCAGAAGTCGCGACCCGCGGCATCGTCGCCAACTGCGTTTCGCCCGGCTTCATCGAAAGCGCGATGACCGAAAAGCTGAACGACAAGCAGAAGGAAACGCTTTTCGTGAAGATTCCGATGAAGCGCATGGGCCTGGGCAAGGAAGTTGCTGCTGCCGTCTGCTTCCTGGCGTCCGAGGAGTGCTCCTATATCACCGGTCACGTACTGCATGTGAACGGCGGCATGGCGATGCTCTGAGCAACAATCGGTTAGCGTCTGCGTTCTGATCAAACGGATGGTAAAACAGTTGAAAAACTTGGGCATGAACCGCTGGGGATACACTCCCAAACAGCCGGGAATTGCTCATTTTCAGGCTTTGCGCGGCAAATAAACCGTGTTAAGTCGCAGGAGACTGAGTGCAGTCTCTAGAAATGCCGCACGGCGGATTAAAATCGGTTTAGGCTGGATTTTGGTCGGTCGGACGGCTAGATGGAACTGCCGCTCCCGGCCTTTTTGGGGAAGAGCGGTACAATTCGGGTATTGACGCCACTCCCGGCGCATAAACAGACGAAGGTCGAGGAAACCGACATGAGCGATATCGCAGAACGCGTAAAGAAAATTGTGGTGGACCATCTGGGCGTGGAAGCCGACAAGGTGACCGAAGCCGCTAGCTTCATCGATGATCTGGGCGCAGATTCTCTCGATACCGTCGAACTCGTGATGGCTTTCGAAGAAGAATTCGGCGTGGAAATCCCCGA